>Ga0115551_1000361_pt1 | contig 32113 bp, 40 predicted proteins | sample COGITO_mtgs_1103_FD_87179 | JGI IMG/M metagenome (GOLD analysis project Ga0115551, IMG submission 87179) | Pelagic marine microbial communities from North Sea - COGITO_mtgs_110321 | ecosystem: Environmental > Aquatic > Marine > Epipelagic | place: Germany:Helgoland, sampling site Kabeltonne... | reverse complement strand
ATCGTATATCCTTTAAAACCAACACCATTATTTGTTATTATATTTTTAATATTTTGAACTTCTTCATCACTTATAGTATCCCAATGTAATAAACCATTTAATAAAATATTTCCTATATTATTAGTTTTTTGTATAACATTATAACATTTATAAACTTTTATATTTCTTTGTTTATTTTCAAATATTAAATCCATTTATTATTAATTTTAAGTTTGTTGTGTTTATATTTACATCATTGAAAATTTACAACATCTATTTTTATTTTGTAATTTTTTGAGTAGTAAAACACTTACTCATAAATCAAATGATTATAACTATTTTAATTCTAATGCTTGTTAAAACGTTCCTCTTCCTTTTAATTTATTAAAAAAATCAACATTTTCTCTTTGACTTGAGTCATTTAATTTTAACCTAGCAAAATAATTTGATATTTTTATATTTTGAAAACTAGATGAAGGATTAAAAACAGATGATAATTCACTCATCTGTATTTCATCATTATCTGTTGAAGTCCAATTTGCCACTAAATTAATATTTTCCGTAGGTAGTCTACTGTCTCCTAAATCTGAACCACCATAGGTCCATTTCTCAAAACTATATACTTCTCCTATTACACGTGGAGTAGGAATATCTATTGTCGTATGTCTTAATAGTGTATTGTAATCATAAAGGGTTGGTGTAGATGTAAAGTCAAAATGGTCTGGAATACTTAAGTATGTTACAGTATATCGATTTATTTTCCAATTTGCTGTAACTGTTGTATTACTTGCTGGTAAACTAAAACTAGTACCACTAATTATAACTTCATCCTTAGTAAAATTTTTAAATGTATATCCCGTTTTTGTGTTTGTTGTGTGTAACCTTATAGTTGCACCGTAATTATGATATCCTGCATCTGTTCCACCACGTAGTGTTCCACCACCAGTATAAGTTAAGCTAAATCGTCTTATTGTCCAATGTGCTGTAACTGTTGTATCACTTGCTGGTAAACTAAAACTATCACCACTAATTGTATCTCCATTATTATTAGTAAAATGACTAAATGTATGTCCCTCTTTGTTTTTTGTTGTGGGTAAATCTATAGTTGCACCGTAATTATGATTTCCTGCACCTGTTCCACCACTTAGTGTTCCACCACCAGTATAAGCTAATGTATATTGCTTTATTGTATCGGAAGACAGAAATACCCAATCAGTGTTCACATATACTGTTATGCCAGCAACATTAGCCCTGGAAATATAAACGTTATAAGTAGTTCCTGTTATATCATTATAATATGCTGTTCCATCGCTAAGCGGAGGTCGTTCAAATGTTTTAGTTGCAGCCCAGGTTCTTGTATATCCTTCACGTGTTGGTAAAGTTATTGGTACACGATCAGATCTATCTGTAAAATAGGAATTTCCATTACTAAATATATATCTATACGCGTTATATGTAAACGCGTTTACATATTCAGTGATTATTAATACGGTACCTTTTGCTTCGCTCATTATTATTAATATAGATAAGATTTTTTACATTAAAAAATATCAACTATATAACCCAACAAGAATAAATGGTATAATATATATAACATATATTCATATTTATTCTGATTTTGAAACTAATTCGCATTTTAAAGAATATTTACAAGCTTCTTACAATTTACAAGAATCTTTATAATTTAAAAACTTCACTAAAAATTTAATTATACTAATAGTTGAAGATATCTTTCACAATAAAAATAAAATTGATAATTTTGTTTTTCATCCCTTTAAAATAAAACTATTAAAATTATAACAAAATAAAATAATACCCAAATGTCTCATTCGATACACTGAAACACGATATAACGGATAGCATATTTACAAAATGTTATGAATCATTATGTTTAGAACTTGAAACTAGAATAAAATTATGTTTTAATAGAGATTGGATTGATAATACAACAGGTTATCCATTTGTATATAATAAAAAATAATACTATTGAAAAACTTGTATCATGTGAGTCCAATAAATAAAATTAAATAATTTTTCAAATATCTATTTAGATTTTATATGTTAATTAAACCTAAACAAATCACAGTAAAAATCAACCAGGATAGAAAAACAACTTATAATATTTAACACCATCTATTTCTTCTTTTTCTTCTATATCTACCAAAGATCCTGAAAAACCACTATAATACCCTCTATATTCTGCTTCAGGATCATAAGATGATTTAAAACCCTCACGTAATATATCAAAATATGTAGGATACCTTAATATTTCGCTTCTATACGGATAATCTAGAATAACAACTTTAGGTTCATTAAATACACTAAATAGATGATTTGACATAGCATAATAAATATCCTTATACACAATATAATATTCATTTGATGTTTCAAGTTTCTGTATATCAAGACCATCTAACATTTCCTCAAGATCACCAACTATTTTTTCAATATTTTCTAGTTTTTTCTCAAGATCATCAATAACCTTGCCAAAGATATCAGCAATAGTATCGTCTTTCAACAGTGTAAATAAGTTCATTTCTTACCAAATATAAAAATATTGAATTCATTTTTTTATTTACAATAATATATAATTTTTTACATTTCAACGATCACCGCACAAGCTTGTTAGATACTCTATAAAATCTTATTTTTATACTGATAATTACACATCATTAATAGGAATTTCATCATAAAAGAAATATAAGGTCAATAACATACGTATACAATTATGAATATGTTCAATATGAACACACGAATCTTCCACTTCAAAACGAAATTTATAACATTCTTTTATCACGTCTAACATATTGTCAAATATAGGAAAACCTTCAACATTATATATAGATGAATCACGGATATCATCTCTATCTTCCGGTTCTATAATATCCTCAGCTATATAATAGCTATAAATATATAAGCCTTTAGGAACTACTTTAATCAAATTTAAATAAACAATCAAAAAACCTTGTCTAGCATTTTTATCCAAACAACTAATATTAGTTACATCCTTAACTTCACCAATATTACTAGCAACCACTTCATTAATATACGATTCTTTTATCAACTCATCATATGATGAGTTAGACAGATCAAAACCAATTTCTTCAAGATTTTCTTTAATAAACGTAAGCCCTTCTACAGCCATTTTATATTAAATATATAATATTACCATCATTTTTATACGTGCGACTCATAATAAAACGTTTCATTATATTCTTTACCAAAACTTACATTAGTATTATATTTAATATATGTATCTCTATATTCTTCATCAGAGCTTAGATCATCTTCATCTTTTTTTACCATTTTCTTTTTCTCTATACAACTACACATAAATATATCTGAAAACATTCTTTTGATATAACTCATTTTATTATTAGCATCCATAATCTAATAATTCTTCGTAACTAAGATTTTCTTCTATTTTAATTTTCTTTTTTTTAAAAATAGGAAAACATTTACACATTTTAATATATAATAATAAAAGATGTTAATGACAAATAAATCAATTAATTTATTACAAACAAATAGCAATACTATTATTTATGAACTAATCTATACTGCTATTAAATGTGATGTTAATAGTTGCATTTACCGAGAATATTCCGATTATCTATCTCTTTGTAGCAATTTAATAGCTTTTCCGTTAATTATATTAACTAGTATTTTAGGAATAGTATCTACAATGCAAACCGTAGAATCAACAGATACAAATAATACTAACTATTTACATACTAATACAAATTTTAAAATAGGCATATCATGTTTAAGTATTTTAGTAGCTATAATGTCTGGATTACAAAAATATTGTAAATATGCTGAAAGAACTGAAATAACTAAAAATTATGCTAAAAACTTTGAAAAATTAGGACATAGTATAGAACTATTTTTATACGAAATAAAAAGTGAATCGATAACATCCAATATAGAAATATTTGATAAACTTATTTCCAGTATGTTTAGAGATTTTGAAATATTAAATACAGAATGTGATGACGAACCCTGCAATATGAAAGATAAACAAACAAAAATGTTTAATGAAAAATCTAAAATATTATTAGATCCTACATCACAACCAACAGTTCCTGTTCCACTTAATACGAATAGTAGTTGTTGTTTAAGTTTGCGTAATTGTTTAAGTTTTTTATGTACTTGTTGCTCATATACATATAATAATAAAGTGCCTAAAAATAACATACCACCAAATTTAATACAGTTTAGCAATTTAGATACTATTATTAAAAATCTACGACAAGAATATAGAAGACCAGTTCATACAGTATATCCTATAAATCAAAATAATATTTACGTAAGACAACCATTTGCACCTATACCACGACAAATAGTAGTATCACCATCCTGATCTACTTAAATAACAAATGTATTATATTATATTAGTCATTCCATATTTCTATTATTTATCATACATACGATGTATAGAATCATACGATCACCTACTATTCATTTAATAATAAACTGATATAAACATTAGACAATTTAAATTAATTAGGAGGTATCAATTCCTCTAATTGGTTGTGTGACGCAATTGGTTAGCGTGTCAGACTGTTAATCTGAAAGTTCTAGGTTCGAGTCCTAGCACAACCGTTTTATTTTTCTAAAATCATTTAAAACAATATTAAATTATTATTTTAAATGGTAAAACAAATTATAATTACTAATATAATGCTATATTGTTCTTATAAATTAATAAAAAATATTTATATAGCATCTAATTCATTAGATGGTTTTATTTAGCATCTAATTCATTAGATGGTTTTATTTAGCATCTAATTCATTAGATGGTTTTATTTAGCATCTAATTCATTAGATGGTTTTATTTAGCAGTAATTATCATAAGGTGATTCGGTTAATGTAGAATTATATTTTATTTTTGCTCTATACAATGTAACATATTTTTTTGTATTTGCTAAAGCTTTATCAATATTATCTTTATATTTATCATTTATTTTTGTTTTATATAACAACACAAGATCGTAATATGCTAAACAATATTTCTTACAATAATCCATCATCTTTGTATCATCTTTGAATAATAATATTAGAAAATAATAACAATGTGTTATTCCACTACATACTAATGCCCTACAATTTGTTGTTTCTTCATACATTTGATCATAAAATGCATATAATGTCATATTCCATTCATTGTCTTTATCGTCTTTGTATATATTAATCATTTTATTTGAATGTGATTGTAATAATCTAAATTCAGTATCAGCATCCTTTAAAAATAATAATACTTCATCCATTAATTCAGGATACTTCGGATGTTCAATATTTTTATAAATATAATCAGCTTGAATAGTAAATATTTGTCCTAATTTATCAGTAGCTATTTCATAACTATTTAAAGCTACTGAAAACTTATTTTTATAACTACTTTGTAATGCATTTATTTTTGTGTAAAACTCTTCTTTTTCTTCTTTAGTCCATAGTAAGTCTTCTTCATTTTTACAATCTTTTTTATGTTCTTTCCATCCAATAACTTGACATTCTTTACTACAAAACCATACTGATTTACATTTAGCGCATTTTTTAGTTGCATTTTCAATACCACAATTAAAACAACAAACCATTAGTTATATAATACTATTCAATCATTTTTTTATAATAATGTTGGATACTTATTTGAATTGTAGAGATAATTGTAATACTAAGTAATATTACAAATATCGTAAAAAAATTAATAGCATCAGGATTAATAATACTATACAAATAATTACAACAATATATAGCAATTATCATTTGACTAAAAATTATCATAGACCATTTAATATACCACATTAAATTACTCAAAAATGTATTTTTGTTAAAGTTTTTATTACACTCTTTAAGATTTTTATTTAATTCTTTTAGAGATACTCCACTATCAACTGGTACATAATCTTCATCATCAGAACTATAATTATCAGAACCACTATCACTAACCGCTTTAATTCTCTTTCGCATATTGTAAGGCATATATAACATATATTTATGTTATCATTTTTTAAAAGTCATCACTTACCTCTATCTTATCCGGAATAGCACTTTTACCACTTTCAATATTGATACTACCAATTTGATATTCAGCTACTTTAGCATCAAAGAAATTAGTCTTACCATCTACAGCACTATATTCCATAAAATGAAATGGATTTTCTTTCATATACCTCTTGTTATATCCTAACATTACTAATACACGATCACCAATATACATTATATAATCTTTCATTAATTTACTATTCATACCTATCATAGAACATTTAATACTTTCGTTTATAAATTGATCTTCAATGTCAACAGCTTCATCAAACATCGCATACACTAATTCTTCAGGAACTTTATTATCCAAATATTGATATAACATACAAGCAAACTCTGTATGCAAACTTTCATCACGACTTATTAATTGATTTGCAAAACTTAAACCTGGCAATAAACCACGTTCTTTCAACCAAAATATAGCACAGAAACTTGCTGAAAAGAATACACCCTCTATTATAGCAAACGCCACTAATCTTTGCGCAAAAGAACATTCTTCATTACCTATCCATTTTAAAGCCCAATCTGCTTTAACTTTAATAGCTGGAAACGTTTCAATAGCTTTAAATAAATCGTGTTTTTCTTTTTCATCTTTACAATAAGTATCAATTAATAAACTATAAGTTTCTGAATGAACAGCTTCTATAGCTATTTGAAATGCATAGAAACATTTCGCTTCTGGTATATTAACATCTGCTAAAAAACGAGTGCCTAAGTTTTCCATAACTATACCATCACTACCGGCGAAAAAAGCTAGTATATGATTTACAAAATATTTCTCATCTTTAGCTAATTTATCCAAGTGTTTTAAATCTTCCGCAAAATTAATCTCATCAGCAACCCAATACACAGATGCTTGTTTTTTATACATTTTAAATAAATCATTGTATTTTATAGGAAATAATACGTATCTTTCTGACGAATTCACTTCTTTTAAAATTAATTCATCTTTGTCAAACTTTTTAGAATGATAATACATATTATTTATAATTAATATTTTTTTATATATAAAAATGATATAGTTTTTATACAAATTACAAATGACATCTAATTCCTGCCCAATATGTATAGAAAAATATACTAAAACAAAACACTTCAAAGTAGAATGCTTTAATTGTGATTTTACGGCTTGTCGTAAATGTATTAGATACTTTGTTATTAATTCTTCTAATAATCACGTTAATTGTATGAGTTGTAAGACAGCTTGGAATGATAAATATATTAGTAAGGCTTTATTACCCGCTTTTTTCAAAAAAGACTATAAAATACATACTAATAAAAATAGTATTGAAGAACAATTAGCACTTCTTCCCGATACACAACCTCACGTTGAACGTATTATAGAAAGAGAGAAAGCAATGGACGAAGATGCTAAAATTTATTGTATGAAACTAGATATTAATAAGTATATAAATTCCTATAAAAAAAGTAAAATATCAGTTTTTATACAAGAAATTAGAATTGAAAATAAAAAAAAAATTGATGATAAATATCAAGAAGAATTGAAGAAGCCACGTAATATAAGAATGAAAAAACCAAATATTGCTAAAATGTTTTATGAAAATAAAGACGAAATTAATACAAAAGCTTCAAATCGGTTTAATAAATATTTAGAAGATATAAACGAAGATAACAAAAAGTATATTGAAGATTCTATTAAATTAAATGAACTAGAAAAAAGAGAAATTAAATTAAGAAAAATTATTTATGAAAAAACAACTGTTGTTAAATCTATTTATAATCGCCCTTGTTCTAATTCAACTTGCAATGGTATGCTTAAAACTGATTCTAATCTATGTAGTATCTGTGATCACATAACTTGTTCAAAATGCCTTCAACCTTACAATAAAACTATTAAAGATCATAGTTGTAATGAAGATGATATTAAAACAGCTAAACTTCTTAAAAAAGATACTAAATATTGTCCTAAATGTAATTTTGGAATTACTAAAATATCAGGCTGTGATGTTATGTTCTGTACACAATGTAATACGTCATTTAATTGGAAGACAATGGAAATATTAACTAAAAATCTTCATAATCCTCATTATCTTGAATATTTACGTAGAGCTGGAACACAGCGTCAAAGAGATAATGTTGTTAACAATTGCATAGCTAATCCAACTATTACTGATTTTGATACTAACAGATTTAATAATATTAGAAACTTTTGCTATGATATTCGAGTATTTAGACCTTTTAGAACTATTATGGATAGAGGTATAATTTCTATTCAATATATTCTCCATATAAGTGAAAATGCTACTAATATTCGAACTAAAATAATTAATTATGAAAATTTAAATAGACAAGCACGTATCAATCTTCTTCTTAACAAGATTGATCGTGATGCTTTTAACGAAATAGTAAGTAAAAACTGTTATGAAATAAGAATATTAACACAAAAAGAACAAATTGTTCTTACTCTTAAAGATGTAGCTACTGAACTTATATTTAATCTATCAAATAACGAATTAATGGCTATTAATAATAGTATATTTAATATACTAGATTCATCTAGATCTACTAATACTTTTGGTAAAATTAGTAATAAAACTGAAGAATTCTTTAGACCATATATAACTATAGAAACCTTTAAAAATGTTATGGATCAATTAGATAAAATTGTAAAAGAAATTAAAAATATAGCACAATATTGTATTGAAGAGGATAAAGAACTGTCTAAACTTTACGGTAGATCTCTTAATTCAATGCTTTATCTTTACCTCTACTAAAAAGTAAAATGACAAATTTATTAGATAATATTAAACTAAATGTAGAAAGATATCTTATTTTTATTAATAAAATTGATGAGTTACCATTTCCATTTGATGATTCTTTATACATTGAAGAAACTTTAAATTATTATATATATGAATTATACAATAAATATAATAATGATAATAATATTATCTCTTCAAAAAAAATATTTGAAAAATCTATCCATAAACCTATAAAATATAAAAGATTTTTATTAAATATTTTACCTAATATATTACTATTTGTTGAATCAAAGCTTATAATTAAATAATTCAAAATCTTTCTTAAAATAATTAAATATTAAATCTAATGATTCTTTATTTAATATTTCATTCACTTGTTTTGAATTATTAGTAACCTTAATATCTTTTATAAGATCTTCACGTTCTATCTTTACTAATACCTTTTTCAATTCTTCTTCATAATTTTCAAATCTATAAACATCAGTTACTAATTGAGTTTTATAATCTAAGCAATGATAATGGTCCCCAATCAGGATCTTTGTATTCATCTATATTTGAAAGAAGCATTTTCTTAATCCAATCATTTATATTATTATTTTCTGCTAAAATTCTATGTTTATCTGGTCCCATTTTATAATTGTTTTTTAAACATTTATAACTCTCACTTTTATCATTCAATTCATTTGTTTCTAAATCTTTAAAATACAAATGCTTTAGTAAATGATTATACCACGATATTATTCTTGTTACAGGATGTCTAACAAAAACAAAAGAATATTTATTTAATATTTCATCTTTACGTAAATAAATATACGTATGAGTTTTTTCAATATTCAATAAAGCCGTTATAGTATCACCACCCGTCTTAGGATTATGAATAAATACATAATCGTAAGACATTTATATTATTAACTATACAATTATATTGTCCGTATTTTAGTTGAAGATCTACTTTTAGTTTTAGTTTTATCTACTTCAATTAAAAATTTAAAAGCTTTTAATTTTTGTTTTTCACGATTATTATTTAGTTCATCTATTTTTTCATTTATTTTTTCTATTATTTCTTCTCTAGTTAATTTTGTATCTATATTACACATAATTGCCATTTTTTTATAAAATGTATTTGAACTTTGTTTTTTCGGGTTAATTCCAGTATATTCATTTTCTTTAGCATAACAATAAAAAGGTAAAATATCTTTATTTGGTTTAATATCATTATACATTTCATATTTAGGAAGTATCAATTCATTTATATTTGCAATATTTGAACTAATATCATTTAATGTAATCTTAAGACATAAATAATCTAATGATATATTATGGTGAAATATAACTTCATTTGTAAAATCACCTTTATGTGATTTTAGTTTTTTTACAACCTTATTTAGTTCCCACGGAAAATACGTATTTGATTCATTTATAAAACCGTTATAATTTACAAAATTAATATGGTAGTTTTGTTGTTCTAATAATTTTTTTGAAAAAATCAAACAGTTTTTTGCAGGAAATAAAGTTTCATATTTTAAATTATATTTTGTTATTAAACTAAAATAAACACCTGGAAATTGATCATCTTCGTTAGATGTTCTTAAACCTTTAGTAATATTATTGTCAGTCATATGTACCAAATACAATATATTTTCATTCATTTTATTTATTAAATAGATATTCTTAGTGCAATACTCATAGCTTGCAATTCTTGAATTATCAATTTGAATGCATAAGGTATCCTTACTTGCGAAGGATCTATATCATTCTTACAATAATTACAACTATATAGATTTCTTTCACTATTTGATACCATTATCATTCCACATACCTTACAAATATATTGTTTAGAATTATCTGAACAATCAAGCATTTTCTCTTTTAAGAATAAACTTGCACCGTGTGATAATATAGCATCTCTTTCCATTTCTCCAACCCTCAAACCACCAGCACGTGATCTTCCTTCACTTGGTTGTCTTGTTAAGAATACAATAGGACCATTAGATGATCTTGAATGTATTTTATCACATACAATATGTTTTAATCTTTGATAATATGTTGGACCTATAAATATAGTAGTCTTCATCTGTCTTCCTGTATATCCATCATACATTATTTCATTACTATGTTTTTCCATTCCATAAGATTCTAATTTATTACAAATATCTTCTACTGATAGATCATTATATGGTGTGCAATCTTGAATATCACCTTCAATACATCCAACTTTACCTAATACACATTCCATTAATTGTGCAATTGTCATTCTTGACGGAATAGCATGTGGATTCATTATTAAATCAGGAGTAATACCATCTTTTGTATAAGGCATATCTTCAGAATTATATATCATACCTATACTTGCTTTTTGTGCAATACTTGAAGCTAATTTATCACCAACAGCAGGTTTGCGATGATTACGAATTCTTATCTTACAAAAAGCATAACCTTCATTATTAATTTCTTTATAATTCATATCTACAGTGCCTTCTTCATTAGATTTAATAGAAACACTTGTATCAATATTATGTATCTTACCTTTTATTTTTTTAGGCATTATCTTTCCTACAATTATATCACCAGCTTTAACATATGTATTTTTATCAACAAATCCATCTTTATTCAATTTATCGTAATTAAACTGTTTTGATGTATCTATTTTTTCAGGATTACAAAATACTTCTTCTTCTCCGGTTGAATGATTTTTATTACATTGCTCTTTTAATGTTTTATAATGTGTGCTTACGAATAATCCACGATCTAAAGCATCTCTATTCACTATAATACCATCTTCTTGATTAAAGCCACTATAAGTCATTATAGCAACTACGGCATTTATACCTGATGGTAATTCTGCTGCCTGAGTATATTTACTCAATTTAGTTGCTATCAAAGACTTCTGTGGATAATTTAAAACATTAGACAATGTATCCAATCTTGTATTAAAATTTGTCATATACAACCCTAAAGCTTGCTTGCCCATCGCGCTATTGGCGCTAAAGTAATTTCCCTTTGTTATAAATGAATGATTACTACTCTCAACTTCAATATCTGCAATTTGCACATATTTGTGAGATTCTACTTTAACAGGTTGGAATAAAGCTTCACCTTTAATAATAACATTTTGTTTAAACTCATTAAAAGTTAAATTTTCAATTATTTTAGATGCTTTGATATATTCAATATAAATACCACTATCAATTGCTTTATGAATCGAATATTTATAACCAATAGTATTATAATAACGAACAAGAGTATCTTTATTAGATCTTATCTTATAAGCAATTCGAACTCTATTACGATCGTTAAGATAATCTATATTTTTAATATAAGTATTAATATTAAATTCATTAAGTAAATCAGAACATTGATACATAAATCTTAATAATCCATCTTTCATATTTGGAATTGATTGGTTAGCAGTTGGTGGAATATCAAAACCAATTGCATTTGTTTTAACATTGTTATATGAAATACGAATAGTACATCCATCACCACCTTGAAAACCTGCTAAGAAATGACGTTTAGTTTCCATACTACCATTCATAATCCATTTTGGAATTGGTTTACGAACAGTTTCAGTAGTTTTACCATATGAAATACCTAGCATTATTAACAATGTAGGAAATGAACCATTATAACATACATCAAATGTATGATGTTTACATCCTGATGTTGAATGTGTTCTAAATCCTTCATTAATACGATTTGCTTTAAACCCTAATTTAACGATATCATTGTTTAAATGTTCAGCATCATACAATGATTCAAGTGATGCTTGAACTTGCGGTGTTCTTCCACCGTGCTTTTTATCATATACATTAATAGCACCATCTGCCAATATAAATCCAAATATACCTGATATAATAGGCAATCGACTATCATTACTCATTAAAGGAATATAATTTAATTCTTTAAGTTTTTTCATATGTTTCGTAATTAATGATGGATTAACATTTGCCATTATTAAACGTTTTTCCATTATATCTTCATCAACTAATATATAAGGTTCAATATCTTCATAAAATAATTTATGATAAATATTATTACATAATATTCCTACTTTAGTATCTTCTGTAAATTCAGTTGCACATTTCCATCCATCTAATGTCATAAATTTATGATCATCAGAACATACAATAGATTTATTACCATATTGTGTGGTTATTTTTACAATTGGTTTAATATTATCATATATTTTATGATTAACTACAGTCGTTGGTGATGTTGTCATTTCTTTTAAATCAAAAGTTACAACTTTATCACCAATCTTAATATCTTTAAGTTTTTTGTAAGTTCCATCGTCCATTAATAATTCTTCTTCAGTCCAAATACATTGGTAAGTATTACGAGGTGCTTGATTATGATTCGCAAATGGAATATTTGCACCTAAAATACCAAACATCAAACAAGGATGAATCTCACAATGTGTATATCTAGGAATTAAAGTAACACCCGAACATTCTTTAGTCAAATCTTTTGGAAACATTGCTATCATTGAATGTGCTGTTTCATCAATATCTAAATATTCTATAAATCCTTCTTTATCATCTTTACCCATTATAGATGGCATTATAAATCCTTCAAAACACCATTTCTTAAGTTCCTCAATACCATATTTCTTTAAAAACTTATGAAACCTTAATTCGTTATTATCATCTACAATAAATAGAGGTCTATACATTCTTCCACCTTCTGTAGAAATACTTAGAATATTCTTCATTCTATCCCAATAAATAGCAGATACGGGATTTATTAATCCTTGTCGTTTATAAGATTTTAAGTTTTTATACAATAATTCAGGATCTGTATGATAACCAAATAATTCACCATTAATTATTATTAAAGAATTATAGTTTTTAAAAATATTCTGTAGAAAACTAACACGATCATCAATATTATCTACATATTCAATAACATCGTTTTCTTTTAATAATATTTTTATCAATATATTACAATAATATATTGAAATATTAGTGCTTAAAGCCATATTTTTAACTAAACCTACCGGAGCACCTTCTGGTGTCTCGCAAGGACATATAACACCGTAATGTGAATTATCTAATTTCCTTGGTTGAACTAATTTACCATTCTTTTCCATAGCGGTATTAATACGTCTTAAATGTGATAAAGTGCTATGATGACACATACGATTTAAAACTTGCGATACACCTTGTTTAATATTCTGAAAACTACCAATTGTCTTAATACCCCAATTACCAGTGCTCAATGCATATTTTAACCAACTATCCAATAAACCTTGTTTAAAATATTTAGTAATATGTTGTTTATCACTTATTAGATCAACTACAAAAGTGCTATCATTTCGCCATTGATTAATATCTTTTTCTATCATAGTTTTTAATTCTTTAGTAATTTTTCCATAACATTGACGGAATAAATTAGCCATTAACATACCAGGTGTATCAATACGTTTGTTAATATAACTATCACGATTATCATAATTTTCATAACCCAAATAAATTGAAATTGCTTTATTTATCATATATCCTAAATATAAAGCTTTCTTATTTCTTCCAGTAATATGAGGTAATAGATCAGATACTAAAACGGCTTCTACATTATCAACTGTTTTATTATTTCGCATATTACCCGTTATGTTTCTTAAAATATATTCTAAAGCATCTTCACGAGTATATACACCTACTGCATCATCACAACAAGCTTTCAATTCTTCTAAAATATGTTTATTACGAATCTTATCTATATTATATAACACGTGATGTATAATTTCATTGTCTGATAAAATATTTAAAGCTCTAAACATAATAAACACCGGTATTTCTGTTTTAAGAAATGAAGTATTAATACGAATAACTCTTCCCATATGATTTGATTTTTTACTCATTGATAATGAAATCGTCTTTGTAGGTAAATAGAAAGGTTCATTCATTGATCTTATTTCAGTATGTATTATATCAATGTTATTCGCAGGTTTAAAGATCAAAACATAGTTTTCTTTAATACGATCTTGATTAATTAATACTTTTTCGTTTCCATTTACAATAAAATAACCTCCCATATCATAACGACATTCAGATATTATATTTTCGTGAGGTATTATACTCAATATACAAGCTTTTGATCCAACCATAACGGGTAATTTACCAATATAAATATCTTTCAGTTTTTTTGTTTTAGTTTCATTATGATTTTCATTTTGATTATATATATTAGTTATTATTCTAACATTTACATATAAATCACAAGAATATGTTAAATTATCATAACGTGCCATTTGCGGTGTCATATTAATTTGAGTTCCATCTTGTTTCTTATAAATAGGTTTAGTAAAATGCGGTTCTTCAACATATATACTAATTTTTTGATTATAATCGTTTATTTTTTCGTTAAAATCATTTGTAATTATTATAGGATTATAACCTGTAACGATCTTACGTAGCTTTGTATCTAGAAAATCATTATAACTTTCTATCTGATGTCTAACTAATTGATGTGATGCAGTTATATTGCCACCCGAAGAAAAATAAGCATCTAATAATGTTTTTATATTTTCATCAAATGACATAAGTATATATTTTTATATATTTTTCATTTCTTATATCATTTTTATGTATTAAAATTCTTAATGTTAGCTATATACAACTTAATTATTATTCTTAATTTTCAAACATATACATAATAAACTTTATCTTTTCTAAACATTTTCACGTAATTATATCTTACATAAGGGTTTTAATTAGGATTTTAGTATCTAAATGTATATCTACACTTCCTAAAAATGTCCAGATATATTTGGTTTTTAAGAGACATATATTCTTATATTATCTTTAAGATTAACTTGTGTATCTAATGGTGTTGCTCAATAGAAAACAATAAACGTATTTATACCACTAAAACAAGATTACATTAACAATCTGTATTTACATTAGAATAAATTAATTTACTAAGTTCTATACAATAAACAACTATATGTATTATGTCTCTTTTATTTGTTATTAAATGTCAAGAAGAAAAATATTATTTAGGATTATCTAATAATTTTGTATCAATCTTTTTTAAACATTTAGAAAATCACGATAGTATTCCTTGGATGAATATGTATCAACCTATGGAACTTGTACATATAGATCACTTTTTTAATCTTAAAATGTTAAATAACTGTGTAATATATTATATGTATAGGTATGGTATAGAAAATGTTAGAGGTGGTATTTACAGTAATATTATATTGAATTTAAATCAATACAATCAAATTACTAAAAAAATAAATTTCATTTATTTTGATGTGTAATTTTATTATTGAAATAAAGAGTTTTTATATAGTAAAATGCTAACTAATTATATATTAAATAGCAATATACAAAAATCATTAGAACATATATGTTATTTATTACATATGAATGATGAAAAACTTGAAGAATTAGAAAATAGTCTTATTGAAATATGCAATTATATTGGATTAAATATGGAAATTGAACACGCTAAAAGATGGTTTGATATTGTTAATTCAACATATGAGGTTATTAGCAACAATGAAATTAAAATTGATGAAACATTAGTATTATGTAGCAAAATGTGCTCCTTATGTAAATTATTAAAAGAAAATAGCATTATAAATATTAAAAACTTAAGATCGCAAGTTATTAATGATCTTGAACATAGTTTAAATACGCAATATGTTGTAATATTTGAACATATATTACCTTTAAGAACTTCAGATTCTTATAACGTTGCGTGTAAAATAGCAATGTGTTTTATTAATTATTTTGAAAAAACTAAAGATATTGATACAGAATCTAAAGAATTTACAGTTTTAGCAAATAAAATTAGATTAACTATTGAATATATTACACGTAAAAATATTTATATTGAAAATAATAATTCTAAAGATGCAGATTGTATTTGGTTTATTTGGAATATTATTTTAAAACTTACACAATCGCATAGTTTTACTACAATATATAAATTATTCTCACATAATTGGAAATCAACAGCACGTAAAAAAAGATTAGGTATATTATGGGGGACTGTATATCTTTTAAAACATAAAGAAATTGAATGGTCTAAGCAAGATATAGATAATTTTGAAAAAATTAGATTATTAAGTAAAAACTTAATGATCGAAACAAAAAATAGATATCCTAAAGATATTACAATTAAAAAAAATATTGATGATGATATTAAAAATATTTGGAATACTTACATTCCTTCAAGTAAATCGTAGATTTTAAATTTACTTCTTAGATTTACCGGTTTTAGCTGATACTGTTACACGTTTAGTTACTACTTTTGTAGTTCTCGCTCTTCCACCACGAAATTCTGGAGCTTCTTCATCTTCTCCCTCTCCCTCTCCCTCTTCCTCTTCCTCTTCATCAGATTCCTCTCCAAATTCCTCTTCAAATTCCTCATCCACATTACCACCACTAATTTTCTTTCCAGTATAGCTTAATTTACCACCAACAACAGCTAAAGCACCTCCTGTCATTGTTTTAACTTCAGCTGAAGTTAAATCACAAGACTCAATGTTATATTTATATTTAATTTCATATTCTACATTGCCTCTTTTCATTACTAAAGGTTTAGGTAATTTTTCACGCGTTACCATATAAGAATATGTTTTTCCAGCACTATGGCGATCACGCATACGAAGAACAAACTTGATACTTGTTTTATTTTTATATTTAGTAAATTTACGTAATGTTAATTTTTTGAATAGAGCTTTGCCTGCTTTTTTAGCGGCTTGACCTGGTTGATCATTCTTATAATTACCCCCAATATATCCAATTCCCGATCCCATTATTGTAAATGTAGGCATTTATATTAGGTAAATATTAAATTAATTCTTCTGATTCTTCTGAATCTGAGCCATTCTCTTCACCTGAAAGAATATCATATAATATTTCATTATCATTGTCTATATCATCATCTATGTAATTATATTTTATGTTTTTTCTAAACATTATAGGTATATTTCCTTCTATTTTCCTCAATATATGTTTTGATTCTTTCATATTATTTTCTTCAATTTCTTCAACATCATATATTGATTGATATGTTGTATTTGTATTTGTATCATTATATTTGCGTTCTACATCATCTACATAATAAAATTTCATACGTTCTCTTGGTATTATTTTAATATCATTTTCATTAAATATTCTTAAACATTCTTCTACATTTATTTTTACTATTTTATATAAGTGTTGATAATATTCCAATGTTGTTTCAAATTTATTTTTACTAAACTTATATTTATTATTTCTACTACAATGAAAATAATCGTGAAAATCTTTAAATTCTTCTGATTTCATAAAATCTTCGAACTTCATTATATAAAGCTATTTTTATACTTTTTTATATAATGACAGATATTATTGATAAGTTTAATGAATTAGCAGAAAAAATTAAAAACTCTTCAGCTAATCCTAATGTTGTTGTTCCGGATGATATTAAATTAAAGTTTTATGCATATTATAAACAAGTTACAATAGGTGATTGTAATACTGAATGTCCTGGAATGTTCCAATTTCAAAAAAAAGCAATGTGGAATGAATGGAATGCACTTAAAGGAACAACAAAAAATGATGCTACTACAATGTATATTTATTACGCTGAACAATACGTATAAACATTTAAGTTTTAATTATTATAAATGGAATCAATGGAATTAATGGAATTAATGGAATTACAATATATTAATTTAATTAAACATATTTTAAAAAATGGTATATCTAAAGATGATCGCACAGGTATTGGAACTTTAAGTATATTTAGTTATAATATGACATTTAATTTACGTGAAAGTTTTCCTTTATTAACTACAAAAAAAGTATATTGGAAAGGTGTTGTTGAAGAATTGTTATGGTTTATATCAGGTTCTACAGATTCTAATGTATTAAAAGAAAAAGGCGTTAGAATATGGGAAGGTAATAGTTCTAGAGAGTTTTTAGATAGTCAGGGATTATCACATTATGATCAAGGTGATATTGGAGCAGGTTATGGTTTTCAATGGAGACACTTCGGTGCTAAATACACTAATATGTATGATAGTTATGAAGGACAAGGTGTAGATCAATTAAAAGATGTTATTTATAAAATTAAAAATACACCAGATGATCGTAGAATCATTATGAGCGCTTGGAATCCTACAGATCTTGATAAAATGGCTTTACCCCCTTGCCATATTTTTGTTCAATTTTGGGTTGATTCAAATAAAAAAGAATTACATAGTCAAATGTATCAAAGATCTTGTGATGTGGGTTTAGGTGTTCCTTTCAATATTGCGAGTTATGCTCTATTAACTTGTATAATTGCGAAGTTATGTGATTTAACACCAGGTGATTTTCATTATTGTATGGGTGATACACACATATATAAGAATCATATAGATGCTATAAAATTACAAATTACTAGAGATCCATATGATTTTCCAAAAATAAATATAAAAGATATTACAGATATTGATAATATTAAATTTGATGATATTGAATTAATAGATTACAAATATTATGAAAATATTAAAATGAATATGGCTGTCTAAATATCATTCACACCTGTATAATATATTTTATTTATATTTAATGAATTAATAAATGCTTTACATTTATCGCAAGGTTGTGATAACATAACTTCATTATCACGAACTCTTACAACATACATATGTAGATTATCGATTGGTTTGCATTTTAATTTTAATATTGCGCTTTCTTCTGCGTGGATACTATATTTTATATGAGACTTATTATCTTTAAAAATACGATAATTATGTCCTTTAGATACTATTTTATTGTTATGAACTATAACACAACCGTGTTTTTGACTCATTAAAGATTTGTTTGCTTCGTCTATAGCAACCTGAACAAAATCAGAATGCTTTCGTTTATAAATTGCCATAATAATTTATTTTTCTGTTTTCATTTTTATATATTTATAATGATACTTTGTGTATTATTGTTATTCTTATCATTGTATTATTCCAATTTTTTCTTGATTAAATAATATTCCGTGTATATTTTTAATACTTTTTAACTTATCGATGTGTAAATTTGCGATATCGTCTGAGGTTTTTATTGTTAGATAACTTATTCTATTTACTATAGGTACAAAGTCTTCTTTGTTAATAAATTCAGGAGCCGTATCTAGATTACATAATATAGTAATATTAGATAATGCATAGCTTCCATTAACATATGTTGTAGGTGAATTACTTGAGTTATTGCCACTTAAATCTTTAAAGACATCAACATTTGAGTCAAAACATCCTAATACTTTATTTAATATATATCCTCTTGATACTGTTATATCATTAGTAACATTACTAGTAATACCACTTATTGCATAATCACTAATATTAATATTATGTGCTGTTGCATAAGTTGTTAAATCATTATCAGATCTTAATCCTTCTATTTTTATTCTATCACACGAACTATCATTATCTATTTTCTTATTAAATACTGAATAAGCTCCAACCATAGCAAGACGACATAGTTCGTTAAACTCGTCTGTAGTAGCATCAGTCAAAATATCAGTATTTGGAACAATATTGCTACTAGTAATTTGTATGTTTGGAAAAGTAAGTTCATTATTATCACCACCTAAAACAAGACTATAATTTCGTTGTAATCTTTTTTTTCTTTCAACTTTAGCAAGATTACCTTCAACTCCACCAATATATTGTTTTTTTAAACCACCACCATTTTTTTTAAACATGTGGGTTACATCTACTTGTTGACCACCACTTTTGTAATATGCAGAACCATCTTTACGCATATATATATTACGACTTTTACCACCTATTAAAAGTTTCATTTTATTATTATATCATATTAAATATTTTGTAATAATCTAGGTTTCTTATCGCCATTTAAAACATTAGGCATAGTTCTTTTATCTTTATAGTTAGCTTTAACCCGTTTTTTAATAAACTCCGGAAATGTAAAATCTATATCGTCAATAAGATTATCGTAAGATTTGATTATATCATCAATAAAGTTTTCATCAAGCTTACTAGGATAATTCGTAATATGATTTTCAATATGATGTTCTAATTTAATAAACTTAGTAGTTAATGTTTGAAATTGATTATATTTATCATTAATTTGTAAAACAGATTGTAAGGCAGATATAAATGCTATAATTCCATTAATAGAAATATTCATTAATGTTAAAATAAAATGTTTATCAACAGGAATACTTCCAGCAGCCGCATTAAAAACACATAATATAGCAGATGCTAATATTGTAGGAATAACTAAAACATTACCAAAATTATAATAATAATTTTTAGTATTTTCACATAACATACCCATCATAAAACTTTTATCTAAATAATCATCTAATAATATTTTTTGATGATAAGTTAATGTTGAAGATTCCAAGACATCTACACTTTGTGTGCGATCTACACATACCTTCTTAAAAGGTTGTATTTCTTCTTGCTCCATTTTACTTATTCTAAAATGTTATATTTTTGCTTTAACATCTAAAAATGATATAAATACACAATTAAATGTATGACTGAATCAATTAAAATAAAGTTTATTGAAAAAAAACTAACATATAATAAATTAATTAATATTTTTAAAGAAGAATTAGATAGTAATACATTTTTAAAAATTAAAAAAGTATTGGAAAATAATGATATTGAAGAACGAATGAAACCACAAAAAACAGAAGATACATATTATAAACAAATAAGTGCGGAAATATTTGAAAGACTTAAAACAGAAAAAGAAAAAGATCCAGAAGCTTTTAATAAAAAATATGATAAAAAATCAATGTTAGCAATAAAAAATCAAATATGGACTAAAGAATATAAAAATAAATAGTTAAAATAAAATGAATATTGGTATAGGAGCCAATAACAATAGGGCAGATGTTGTTATAGTAGATCCAAATCATTCACCTCATAGTTCTTCAGGTGATAATACTATAATAGATGAACTAACTGATCATGAAATGCGTAAGAAATTGAAAAATCATATTATAAAAAAAACTGATAAAATATCAGATAAATTACAGTATGTATCATTAAAATTTGATATAGTTAAAAATAAATTTAATAGTTATTCATTAACAATTTTAGTAGTATCAGCAATGATAACATTAAGCGATGCTGTCAAATTATTAATAATACAATTTGTTGGTAAAAATAACCTTAATACAGATCCAAATACGATTGATTTTGTATTAAATATTTTATCCTTAATGATGGGAACATATATGACAGTAATAGCAAGTATAATTCGTTTTCAAAATTATAGAGAAAAGATGGAAAAACTTAAAGAAATGCAAGATAAATTAATACACGTTAAAGCATTATATAATAGAGAATTAGCTGTTTTACGATTGAATAAGAATGAAGAGAAAACTTTAGTAGAAGATGTTCAAGATAAATTATCAGAATATGATTCAATTGTAGATGAAGTTAATATAATAAGTGAAATAACAAATAAAGAAATGATAGTATTTAGTAAAAAGATATCAGATTTTAAATTGCAAATAACAACAATTAAAAATGATGAAAATACACGTTTAAGAGAAATATTATCGCCTTAAATATAAATTATGCCATTGGAGCAAAGACAAATCAATCTGCTTAAATCTTATAAAGATAAAAGTTATATTATGGGTGTATTATGTGAAAAGAGTTTTGAACATTTTAATTTTATTAAATCAATATGCAATATACCGTTGATTCTAATATCATCTGTAATGGCTATTCTTAATTCTTCATCATTTGATGGTAATGAAATGAAAATACCAAATATTGTAATTAATAGTCTAACCGCAATGATAATAGGAATTATTAATAACTTTAGAATAAATGAAAAAGAAAGTAATTTTAAACAATTATCTTGTAAGTTTATGAAGATCTCTCATATGATTGAAGATAAATTACATAATCATTTAGAAACATTATCTAGTAGTGATATATCAAATCAAATAAAAGAATATGATAATTTAATTGAACAGATAGATTTTACATTTCCAACATCTATACAAAAAACTGTTAAAAAGTTATACAAAAATAAAAAGCAATTACCAGCTATTTTAAATGGTGATATGGATGATTTTATTATTGAATCATCTGCCATTTCACAAACAATACCACCTATAAATACAATAATTACATCTCCTTAAGAATAATTCTGTATTCTCACACACAACTTATACCAATCGTATTTTTCAATAAATTCTTTATTTTCTTTTGGTAAATTACTAAAATAATACCAAGTTCTAGCATTTGCATCCCAATATAATCCTAATTTTTTAAGATCATCTTTACAAAAACTAGGTATTTTTACATTATATATATCTGGTTTAGGAAATGACAAATAATTTAATTGACTTATAACACCTAATCTTGTTTCTTCAGTATAATACCATTGCTTTTTTAAGTAATCCCATTTAGCACCAAGATCTTTTGCTTTATCTTTATTTTTATATGGTATATTCAGATATACTTTGTAAGTTTTAGGAAATTTACTAATAATGTTGCTATATAATGCGTCATAATCTGTATCATCCCTACAATATCCAGTTTTTATATTAAATGTAAGTCCTGCAGGACATACGCATTTTTGTTTCTTTTCATCCCATATATGGTTTTTACCACATACACACTTACCATCTCTTAATACTTCACCCTCACCGCAAATAGGAACATACTTAATACATTTATTTGTTTTAGGATTTAATACTTTACCCTCAGGACATTCTTTCTTAACAGACTTAACAGACTTAACAGACTTAACAGACTTAACATTCGTAACATCTTTAATACATCTATTTGTTTTAGGATTTAATACTTTACCTTCAGGACATTCTTTTTTAACATTCGTAATATCCTTAATACATCTATTTGTTTTAGGATTTAATACTTTACCTTCAGGACATTCTTTTTTAACTTTCGTAACATCTTTAATACATCTATTTGTTTTAGGATTTAATACTTTACCGTCAGGACATTCTTTTACCATTTATTCTTATATTATATAAAAATGATAACACTTATATATATAATTTAAAATGAATAAGTGTAAAGAAATATTAGAACAATACAAAGTAATTTATAAAGATTATAAACAAAATCTTAATATATATAATTCGTTAAAAAATAAAGCATTGTGTAGAAATGGATTTAAACCACAAAAAGAATTTAAAATTCTAGGTAATAAATCAACAAAATATTATAAAAAACTTTCAAATGAAATATTAATTACAATTGAATGTCTTAAAAAAACAAATAATAATTTAAAAGACGCCATAATAAGAACGCCAAAATAATTATTCAATGATATGTTATAAAACTAATGTATAATACCAGCGATTCATTAGCATAAAGCTTTCTGGTAATTCTATTTTCTATAATATAGTGTTCCTTTTAATTTTTCTTTCTTTTTATTAATAAAATTATGATATAATTTATCCCATTCATCACACCAACTATTTTTTTTATAATTGCTCATTTTTAAAATATAATTACTACTACTTAAATATGGCTTACGAGACGCAGGTTTCCAAGCATAACTAAATATATATATATTAGTCGCCATTACCCAATCATAAGCATCAATTGATACACAACTTAAAAACCATTGATATATATCTTTAGGATCATATTCCTTTAAAGTCATATAATTCAATAAGATCATTAACCTTTCAATATGATGTAAATAACCGTATTTTTTAACTTTTTCTAAACAATTATCAATAGGTAATATACCCGTTTTAAAATTGTTATCATACCATTCTAAAGGTAATTTAACTTTATTTTCAAAATGATTAGATTTTGTCATAACATCATAGTGATAAACGTAAATATATCTCATATATTCACGCCATCCTACTATTTGCCTTAAAAATCCTTCATAACTTTGTATAGGAACTTTATCTTTTATTTTTACGGTTTCTTTAATAACATCTTCAGGTGTTATCAATCCAATATTTAATGATGAAGACAGAAAAGAATGATATAATATAAGATCATCTTCTTTTACTATAGCATCTTGATATTCACCAAAATTACTAAGTTTATGTTTTAAAAAATGTATTAATAACTCTCTAGCTTCCTTGTGTGTAGTAGGATAAATAAAATTATCACTATATCCATAGGTTTTAAACTTTTTAACGTATTCTTTAGCTTCATTAACATACCTAGAATTACCAACATTATAGTGTATAATAACCGGTAATTCTTTTATTTTTTTGCGATTATTTACATCATAACTTTTATCCAATCCTTTTAAATTTAATTTATTAATAGACCATAACTTAAAACTATTATGAAATAATTTACCACTATAATCTTTCAAATCTTCTATAGAATGTAAAAACATAGGAGACCTATGTATAATAACATTAGCATATTCTTTTTCTAATATTTTATCAACAGGATCAAACATTTCAGTTATATTTTTAGGTTTAGCACTAACATATTTTATGTTAAAGTTATTTTGTTTTAAATAATCGTAATAATATTTCATCGTAGAACGATGTAATATTAATTTATTTATATGAACTCTTGAAAAAAATCTAGGATGTTCATATAATACATACTCTTTAGATTTGTCTAAATATTTTACATCAAATAATGTATTTGGAAATAAAATAAAGACCATTTATTCTTTATTAAGTTTTTCTTCAATTTTATTAATTCGGCTAAGAATTTCTTTAAGCAATTGATAATTATCACGAATAGTAGGATTATAAATATTTTTAGTAATCATAGAATTAACAAAATTCTTTTGCTGTTCATCCCGTTGTTGTTTTTTCTCCGTATATTCTTTAATATCAGCCTCCGTAATCTTAAGTTCTTTCAATACCTGATCTTTATTCTTACTTTCTTCATCAATTTGCTTAACAGCATTCATAATAATACGGGTCTTGATACTATTAGCGGTTCTTTTAAGCGCTTTCGCAATATCATCTACAGTCATACCAGATTTAAGTTTGCTTAGGACATTTTCATCTTCACTATCATCCCATTTCAATCCAGCACGAGAAGTATCGGGATTTTCACGGAGTTTTTTCATATTTTCTTGAAATTTTACCATATTGTTTGCCATTGTTGATAGTAAATATTAGAATAATCTTTATATGAGTTTAAGTTTTTGTTGTTGCCACAATTCACCTAATTTTGCCATATGTTGTTTAGGTGTTAATTCTTTATATTTTTCTTTAACAATACTCATATTTTCTTTAACAAATTGATTATAAACAGTTAATTTTTTTTCTTTATCACCTACGATTTTCTTTTTCTTTTTCGTATGATTTTTACACTTTTCAGTTACTATTTTCATAAACGACTTTTTTGTATAATCTTTACTTAAATCAATATTATTCAATTCTTGAATAATGCTTTCAACATCAATAATTGTCATTTTATATTTAAACAAAAATATAATTTCACTTTTATATACATTTATAATGATGATTTTGTAATAACCTCACATATATATCCATTTCTATTTAATTTTTTAGTATATTCAGACAATTCGTTATAATGTAATATAATATATTGATCTACAATAGGTTTATTTATATATTCCGATATTTTAACAATATCATTTGAATATAAATAAATCTTATCATCTTTTATTTTTAAAAAGACTTTCATTAAAAATGATTGTATAATTATATAAATATATTTTTAAATGAATTGTTTGGAATATTTTAATACTATTACAAATATTGTTATTGATATTAGTAATTTAAAAGAAGATAAAATATTTAAATATATTAGTTCTTTAAGTGAAATTCAAAAATATTCATATATTAAAATTAAGAATCTCAAAAGTAATACGGATTATAATAGTAAAATAGGTAAAGTTATTGAAAAATTAGAAAATAACCGATACAAAATATATATTGAAAATAAATATTTATCAATTGCCGAAAATAATTTAGAATTATATCCGATTATACTATATTTTAAACCACCTGATGTTGAATATAAAATATTACAGTATTATAATTATGGTTTTAATGTCCCACTAACAAATAATAAAGATCATATAGTTATATTTTACAAAGGAGATTACTATTATGAAGATACTAAAACAATAACTAAAGCAAAATTAGATTCTTTTTTTGAAAATTCATCTTATGAAGTATATAAAATATGTAATATTTGTAATGAAAAAACGCTGGATCTAATCGCTTGTAATGTATGTATTTATACATATTGTCAAAAATGTGTATTGAAGTTTAATGACAAAATATGTCCTTATTGTAAAGATCCATTGAGATATACAGAGATATAAAAATAACATTAATTATATTAGTAATGTCATCTACCGTTTTTATTTTAGGTGGTTTTGGATATATAGGTTTTAATTTAGCAAAAATATTAAATAGTAATAATTACAATGTTGTTATAATTGATGTTATAGGTTCAAAAGTTTCTATGGATTTCAATTGTTATTATTATTGTTGTGATATACGTAATATGACATTTATGTTAACATTAGTTAATAGACATAAACCAGATTGTTTTATTTGGTGTATAGATCTAATACCTTGTAATAATTTATATTATGATGTATGTATTAATGGACTAACAAGTATTATTAATATTTTAAATGTTAATAATATTAAACAATTTATTTATTTATCTTCAGCAGAAATATATGGTTGTTGTGAATATGCAACTGAAAATATGATAGGTTCTCCTTTTACAACTGAAGGAAAAACTAAATTATTATCAGAAGATATTATAGTTAGTCAATATGCTTATGATTATTTTATTTTAAGAGTTAGTAATGTATATGGTAAAATAATTTCTAATATTCCTAATTATAAAAATCATATAATTAATCAAATAGATTTATTTGAAAATAATATAATTGAAAAAATAGGGGTTACTAATATTATTTCAGATTATATACATATTGAAGATCTTATTGTTATAATTTCAAAATGTTTATACAAACTTAATGTATATGATATCAATAAAACTATTTTAAATGTAGGAACAGAAAATACTAAATCTGATATTAGAATATTTAATTTACTATATTCTAATAAAGAAAAACCACCTTTATATGGACATAGAAATTCTAAGGTTATCGTAAATACTTTAAATTGTAATAAATGTAAATATGTTTTATTATGGGAACCAAAACATAAATTAGTATAAAAATGATTACATATATATAATTTATTATAAATGTCGAAAAAAACTGAAGATTGGAATGATATTGTAGAAGATACTGATAACACTGATAAAAGCGGGACTAATAATCCTAACAAAAATGATAATATTGCTACTACTACTACTACTAGTAAGCCTAGTAGAAGTGTTAAAACAGATAAGCCTGATATGTCTGATAAGCCTAATAAACCTGATAAGACTGATAAGACTGATAAACCTGCTACAACTGCTACAACTGATACAACAGAAAAACCTTATAAGAAAAAGTATTATCCTCATATTCCTTGTTGGTTTTTGGTTAATAGTTACCAATGTAAGCAAACAGAATGTTGGTTTAACCATAATCCAGAACTAGTTAAAGAACATAAACAAAAGCGAGAACGTAAAGTTTGTCATATGTATCTTAGATGTGATAAAAGGTGTAATAAGTATCATAATATGGATGAACTTATGGAACTTTACAATAGTACTAATAATAAACTTGAAACTATTTCAAGTATTATGAAAAGCTAATTTAATATCTTTTTCATCAAATTTTATTATTTTTATATTTAATTCTTTAAAGATCTCTTCGCTGATCTTAAATGATTTTTCCCAATTTTTACTAACATTACAACCAGGATCAATCGTTACAATTGTTTTTATTCCTGCTTGAACAGCACTTAACGCACAATTATGACAAGGAAACCGATTACAAACTAATATAGCATCATTAACACTAATATTAGTTTTAGCAGCGTGAATAATAGCATTTTGTTCGGCGTGTATAACATAATATTGTTTATTATCTTTATTCCAACGTTTCTTAGTTTCTTTTAATCCTCTTGGTAGTCCATTATAACCGCAACTAAGTTGTATGAAAGTATCTTTTTCTAAAATAATAGCACCTACTTTACGTTTAGGATCTTTAGAAAACAAATTAGCTTTATAATCAGCCTCTTTTAAAAACTTTAAAGCTTTTTCTTTTGATATTGTCATTTATTAAAAATGATAAATTACTATCATTTTTATATTATATAACAATAATATTTTATTATAATAAAAATGGATTCTTTAACATCTAAATTAGATAACATAAATATAACTCGTTCAATATGTAATTTATGTCGCACAAAGTTTAATAAACTAAGTAATAGTAATTTTTGTAGTAATTGTTCTAAATTAGTTACACATCATTTTGAAGATTGTAGTTGTATTTATTGTAGATATTAATAAAATGACATATTCAATTGTTATCCCTATAGCAAAATATATGAGATTATATACAAATGAATATAAAAAAATAAAACCAGACAAAGAAGAACATTCTAATTTTAGAAGATTTTTTGAAATTAGTTGGAAATTACATTGCAAAAACTTGAATTTTAAAGAAATAGATACAATTTTTATAGTTTTACCAACACATCAAATAGATGAATTTAAAGAAGAATTTTATAAATTCCCTCAACCAAAAACAAAAATAGAAATAATAGATGAATATGATATTTTAGGAATACCAAGTGAAAAAGTAGGTAATACACGCAAACAAATGTTAATAAAATTATTAATTAGTTTTAGAGTTAAAACTAAAACATATTTAACATTGGACGATGATATAGGAACATTGAATAAGTTTAAAGAAGAGTTTTTCTATAATGACGATGATACAATTGGTTTTTTTATGAATAGTCATAGATCAGGACACGAAAAATGGTGGGTAGGTTCAAGTTATATGTTAGGTCTAGCATATCAACCCGCAAAATTAGATAAATTAACAGATAAAGGATTATTAATGGATGTAACTCCCGAATTATTACATACTAAATCTGCAAGAAACTTATGCAATTTTCTTAAAAGAAAATGGGGTCCTACAACTTGGATTAATGAACTTATTCTTAAAAATGTAGAATACCGATGGACAGAATACACTTTATACTGTTTATACTTAGGTTTAATTAAAAAGAATATAGCAAAACTATATAAACGAAAAACACTACCTATTAATAACGCTTTATGGGATTTTTCAAATGATTCTAAAGTAATGACAAATCATATTAAAAATAAAGTATGTAAAGATAATAAAAGTTATTTTGTAACTATTCCAAGTAATATTTATGCAAATAAATTATCAGCAATACATAAGGGTTTTAAACATTGTTATAATATTATAAATAACTAGGTTTAAGATCATAATTACATTGTTCTCTAATACGATCGGATTGATTATAATTTCTTACATTAGTTAAATGTAAATGATATATGTATATATCATAACAAGGATTTAAAACATTATAACCTAATTCTTCCATTAAAAATATAATACGATTATCACAACCTAAAATACCAAAATAAAAATTAGAGTTATGTGGAACTTTAATATGTCCTTTAAATATCCAAGCATCTTGCGAATCTGTTCTATGACCTACACGATTAAAACAATCATTCTTATCAAATTCAAATAACTCACTTGTTCCATCTTCTAATATATTTCTACGTAATACTGCTAAGAATTTATTGCTAAGATCATAATCTTTTAATTTTAATAACGTATTATCAAAATATATATCATTATTACATATTATATTAATATGATCATTCGTAGATAACTCATTTATATATTCAAACATTTTCTTAAAAGTCATTCTTTCATTTATTTTTATAATTTCCACATTAGGATTAAATATATTTATTGTAAGACTTTCCGTAAATATATATATATTATCAAATAAATTTAATGCAATATTATTGTATATTGCTTTTAAGACTTCATCATCTCTAGCTTTATTACTATTTTCAAAATATTCTAAGAATAAATTATACATTATTTACAATTATTTAAACACTTAAGATTTATATATATGATAAGATCAAATGTCATATAATATATATTTTATAACATACGGAGATGATAAATATAAACAATCTCGTGAAAGAATATGTAATGAAGCTAAAGATTCTAAATGGTTTGATAAAGTAAAATATTTTACAAATAATGATTATGATACCGATTTTTATAATAAATATAAACAAATATTAGATTTACCTAGAGGTGGTGGATATTGGATATGGAAACCGTATTTTATAAAAACATATTTAGATAAATTAAATGACAATGATATTTTAGTGTATATTGATAGTGGATGTTCAATAAATAAAAATAATAAAAACGAATTTGATAGATATATAGAAATTGTTAAAAACCATACAACAGGTATATTAGGATTTCAATATACTAATTTATTTTATCAAGAAAAAAAATGGAATATTCAAGAAGTATTTGATTACTTTAATGTTAAAGATAATACAGATATATTAGATAGTCCGCAAATATGTGGAGGTATTCAAATTATACATAAAAAAACTAAATCAATAGAAATAATAAATAAATGGTATAATGTTATAGAAAACAATATATTATTATTTACAGATAATTATAGTAAAAAACAACAGGAATATTTTAGAGATCATAGACACGATCAAAGTATTCAAAGTGTATTAAAGAAAATATATAATGTTCCTATCATTCAAAATCACGGAATTGATAGTATGAATGGTATAGATCCTAAGAATAATTCAGCACCATTTACTGCTTCTAGAATTAGATGTTAATATAAACAATATTTAATAAAAGTATCATTAATGTCTATACTAATAACTGGTCATAAAGGATATATTGGATCACATTTATATGAATATTTACTTAAACATAATACAGTATATGGAGTTGATATTGATGATTTTGATCTAAAAGATCATAACAAATTACATATATTTGTTAATAATAAAAATATAGAAACTATTATTCATTTAGCATCTTATAAAGATTTAAACGAATCAATCACTAATCCAATAACATATTATGAAAATAATATATTAATTACTTTAAATATTTTAAAAATAATTCAAGAATATAACATAAAACATTTAATATTTTCTTCATCTGCTTCAATACTAAATAATGATAAAACAATAACTAATATAGATAAGTTAACAAATCCATATGCCAAAACAAAACTAATTTGTGAAGAGATGATTAAAGATACCGCAACTACCAATAATTTTACTTATACAATTTTAAGATATTTTAATCCATATGGTTTTACTATAGATGTTGATATTGTGCCGTTTATTAAAAAAAACACTAATATATTTTTTAAAGTTCAACATCATTTATGGATTGATAATAAAATTCCATTTAAAGTATATGGTAATACATATAATACAAGAGATGGAACGTGTATAAGAGATTATATTT
>Ga0115551_1000356_pt1 | contig 32126 bp, 21 predicted proteins | sample COGITO_mtgs_1103_FD_87179 | JGI IMG/M metagenome (GOLD analysis project Ga0115551, IMG submission 87179) | Pelagic marine microbial communities from North Sea - COGITO_mtgs_110321 | ecosystem: Environmental > Aquatic > Marine > Epipelagic | place: Germany:Helgoland, sampling site Kabeltonne... | reverse complement strand
TGGGATAATTGGAAACTTCCTGCATCATTCAAAGGCTCTTGGCGCCCTGAGGTACTCTTAACTAAGCTCGTCTTTTCGTTATCCACTCCAACACTCGCAACATCTTCGTCACTTATGACGGCAGGTGGCGTCTCAAAACAAGCCTCCTGAACGCGCTTCAATTTGCCTAACGACTCTTCGGCCTCAGGCTTTTCTATTCCGGCCACTTCCAATGCCTTGCCAAGATCGAGCAAAAGACGTGGATTGACCTTCGCGAAGCGCTGTACGATCGCGTCTCGCTCAGCCATCAAGCTTAGATCCCGAGAACGCCTACTGGCAGGTTCGTTGGCGATGGCCATGTTGGCATCAGACAAGGCTTCGGAGACAAAGCTCGACAGCCTCGCCGTCATCGCATCTCTAACGATATTCAGAATCTTCTTCACATCATCCATAGAAGTTCCATTACGGGGCTCCATCCCCAGCAAGCTCTCTAATTGCCATTAAGCTTGGACTGCAGCAGCAAAACTTGTCGCGATACCCGCTCGCGAAGCAGCTAAGATGCTACCGCTTGAAGCCCTGCATGTCGAATATTCACTGCGCTGCAGGACTCATTACAGCTGGACCTCAACCCTTATCCTCATGGTTAGTACAATCAGCCTGCCCGGCAAATAAGTCCTTCATTTGCTTCATTGCAGATGGTAGATTTCGCTACTCAATCACTAACTACAAAAATATCCACGAGGGGAGTCCCGCACAGCATGCCAATCCGACAAACACTATTTAGCCTAGTTCTCTTGAATTTACTGGCTACACCGACCCTAGCGCAGGACTCAGGGCCCATTGGCCCTAGCCCTTATGACTTTAATACCGAGACTTGGATGCAACCCTTCGCCGATGATGGACTGTCCTGGGGCGGTACCTCTGGCGTCTATGTAGAGTCCAAGGACCGGATCTTCGTCCTCCAACGCGGCGAAACGCAACTGCCCAGCCCAGTGCCTCCCGAATACACCAGTTTTGCAGGTTCCCTGGGCTGGAATGTGCTTCGCGGCCGAGGTCGCGTCTGGCAGAACTGCATCTATGTAATTGATAGTGAAGGAAATTTACTAGAAGTTTGGGATCAGTGGGACCACCTATTCACCGGTACAGACGGCCCCGGGCCACACAGGATTAGAATGAGTCCTTACGATCCCGAAAAGCGACTCTGGCTAGTAGACGAAACCGGCCACATTATCTACGTGTTTTCAAATGACGGCTCACAACTTCTAATGACTCTGGGTGAAAAGAATGTTGCCGCCAAAGACGAGTACCATTTCAATCAGCCACAAGATGTCGCCTTTCTGCCAGATGGAAAATTTCTGATTGCAGACGGCTTGGGCGGAAACAACCGTATCGTCGTGCGTAATGCCGATGGCAGCTATCTCTCTGAATTTGGCGAAACGGGCGAGGGCCCAGGTCAGTTCGCCAGCGTCCACGCCTTGGCGATAGGCCCAGAGGGCAACTTATATGTGCTAGACCGCGACCTGCTTAGAATTCAGAATTTTAAACAAACAGCGGTACCAGGGGCCAGCGATTACCCACGCTACGAACACGTTGCCACATGGTCTGACCTGGGCATGCCTCTGGATATATTGGTAGGTGAAGACAGCGCCTGGGTAACGGATCTAAACCCTCCCAAGATTGTCCAATTCAATCTTGACGGCACGCGAAGATATACCTGGAACCTGCCTGTCGAAGGGCCACATCGCTGGATAGAAATGCACTCTCTTTCCGTCGATTCCGATGGCAATCTATATGGCACAGACAATCAAGCTGGCCGGCCACAAAAGCTGACGCCTCGTTTCGATGCAGAACCTGAGCTTATTCTGGATCGACCTTACGTGCCACGCTAGACCCTTCGTCACTCCTTCGCTAAGCCCTCAGACACGATAGGCGACTTGGCGAGGGAGAGACCAATAGCTAATAGACATACAACCAGTATAGTACCCATCAATCCTATGTAATTGACTGAGACATGATCGGAAGAACCAACCGCAAGCAATGTCCAAGCATAAAAACAACGCTACCGAAGTATCACAGAAAATCCTTCAAACCTTACGCGATGATGGATTACTAAGCGATTCAACAGAGCACGACTCTGCTGCCCTGGAACATCTTTCCGATTTACTCGTCTATGCAGGGTTCCCAGAGCGCGACGTCCTAACAAAAAACATCACCATCCTGCTCTCCGATATCCGCGGATTTTCAGGCATTTCTGAATCCCACCCAGCAACCGATGTTGTAAGCCTGCTGAATCGCTACTTCGATGCTATGGGAAATATTATTACAAAGTATGGCGGCACCATCGACAAGTTGATGGGCGACTCGATTCTAGTGGTTTTTGGCTTCCCCGAAGAGCGAGAGTCCGACGTCGAAAATGCCATAGCCTGCGCCGTCGAGATGCAAATGGCCATGGGCGAAATTAACGCTGTCAACAGATCTCTTGACATGCCAGACCTGTTCGTTGGAATAGCAATAAATACGGGCTCTGTAGTCGTTGGTGATCTCGGCTCTGACCACTACCATGAGTACACGATCATTGGTGACGAAGTGAACCTAACCTCTAGAATCGAAGCTCACTGTCTGCGCGGACAAATACTCATCAGCGAGAACACCTACGAACTAAGCAAAGATTTCGTAGAGGTCGGTTCGCCGAATAGGGTCGAGATCAAGGGCGCGCGCGATGCCGTAGATCTTTACGAGGTGTTTGCGACCGATCGACCAAAAAAGATGGAAGTTCCACGAAGAGAAGGACGAAAGAGCCCGCGTGTTAAAGTTGGCATGCCCGTTGTTTTTCAGAACCTTTCTGGAAAAATCGTACTCGACGAAAGATACCAGGGCGACGTAATCGATATCAGCTATCACGGCCTGCTTGTAGAAACACCTGTCAAGGTCAACAATTCTTCAGAGATAAAGATGGCTTTGTCGCTCGAGCTCTTCAGCGCTAGAACGACAGACGTCTATGCGCGCATCATCAACACCGAGCAGTTTGGAGACAAGTATCGCAGTAGCATGGAGTTCACCTCTATCGGAAGCGAGGGTCTGAGTGCCATCAAACAATACGTCGACAAAATGGTAGCCACAAGCTAGCTTGATTGGCGATAGCACCCAGCTCCCAACGAGGTCTCTCTCATTGAAGTTCTAGGCGATTATCAGGATCTGGCCTAAATATCAGATACTCTATTTCGCCTTCCATTTCACTCCACCAGTGCGCCGTATGCCCTGGAATAATAACGACGTCTCCTGGCACGACTCGCCGGCTTACACCGCCTTCGATTGATTTCGCCCGCAGCCAACTCGGATTTCCTTCATAAGGCTCCACCAACGTACCGCCCGTTACTAAAGTAGCTGCGCCCTTCAACATATAGTAGATCTCGGTTGTATTCACCAGGTGCACATTAACGTCCCCGGCAACTCCAGCGGGCCTATAAACGCCGTATACACCCAGCCGCATATCGCCTGTCGTTTCGACGACACGAATGGGGTTGTCGCTGACCCGATCTCGTGGCAGCGCATCAATAAACGCTCGAACTTGCTCGCCGCTTATGTCTGTCGCAACCTGAGGAGTAGCAGGCGGTGGCGTCTGCGCGGACACAAACGAGCTCATAAGCACGAATAAGGGGGCTATAATTCTAATCTTCATTCTATTTTCTCCTATTTTGCGGGCCATAAGCCCTAGTCAAATCTTAAGTTAAATTAAGCATGCAGGAGCCAGAAACACCTACAACTTGTAACACATGTACGAGCTGGCTTCTCCTATAATTCGGCTATAAATTAGCAACATCGACCGGTCTCTACGACTTTAATTTGCGGTCAATTAAGCTAGAAAGTCAGACAAAAGTCTGTAGACTATTTCAAAGTACTCGTTCCCTAGAAGAACAGGCAACAGCAGCCTTTCCAACACAAACAACACTACGATGAGGTTCAGTCTTGGACACACAAGCTACCAGCCCTACCCTAGCGCCAACCTTGTTTCAGTATAATCGTGGCAGCATCGTAATGAGTGGGCTATCGGCTCTTGCTATGTATGCCTATCTCAGCAGCAACTACGGCTGGCGACAGGGTGCGCTGTTCATAGTGGGCCTGGCCGCTGGAATAATCCTCTATCACGCCGCCTTTGGCTTCACTGCCGCCTGGCGCGAAGTAATCAACACCGGGCGGGGAGCAGGCTTGCGCGCACAGATGATTATGCTCGGAGTCACCGTGCTGATCTTTACGCCGCTTATTGCTCAGGGCGAACTCTGGGGCACCGGCCTGAGAGGAAGTGTTGCTCCCATAAACCTGGCAGTTATCTGCGGGGCATTTATGTTTGGTATAGGCATGCAATTGGGAGGCGGCTGCGCGTCCGGCACCTTATTCACAGCGGGTGGTGGTAATGTGCGCATGCTGGTCACCCTAGCCGCCTTCATTACCGGCTCTGTCTTGGGCACTTGGCAATGGGAGATGTGGCAGGGTGTGCCAGGAGTGGCCCCCTTCTCACTTGCTGCCAACTACGGCACGGCCTGGGCAATCATTATTAGCCTGTCACTATTCGGTGCCATTTGGTATGCGAGCACTAGATACGAACACAGGCGCCATGGCGGCGTGAAGAGCGACCGGGATGTAGACCGCGCCTACTCACTCCTAAGCGGACCCTGGACACTGCTAGCCGGGGCGCTAGCTCTCGCCGCGGTGAATGTCTCTACACTACTATTGGCTGGACGCCCATGGGGAGTTACTTCAGCTTTCGCCTTATGGGGCGGAAAGGTCGCCGTATTTCTAGGCATTGATATTGGCGGCTGGGCCTATTGGCAAAGACCTGGGCTTAGCAATGCGCTAGAACAAAGCGTACTTACCGATATTACATCAGTTATGAATATTGGCATCATGTTGGGCGCACTTCTCGCCGCCGGCCTTGCTGGCAAGTTTTCACCCAGTTTTCGCATTCCACTAAAATCTGTTATCGCAGCAGTTATCGGCGGAATACTGCTTGGCTATGGCGCACGCATCGCTTACGGCTGTAATATAGGTGCCTATTTTGGCGGTATAGGCTCGACCAGCCTGCACGGCTGGCTCTGGTTTGTAGCTGCCTTCATAGGCAGCTCTCTGGGCACCAAGCTTCGCCCCGTCTTCGGCTTGAACTGACACACCGAGCAGTCTAAGGCTTATTAATTTTCTAATCCAAGGAGAAAAACGCACTATGAGGTTCATTTCACGAAGTCTAGTTTCCACGGTAATTTTAGTTGGTCTGAGCTCTCAGCTCTTTGCACAAGAATTTGCAGCGGGCGAGCCCATAGGCTCTGTTAATGAGGAAGGTGTTCGCGTTCCCATGTCTAGCAATGTAAAAGTGTATGGAAGCTTCCATTTCTCGGAGAGTTGCACATTCGATCCTAACAAGAACCTTGTGCTGGCGATGAACAATGCAACCCGAGGCGATGGAACAGAGAACGATGGCTTTGTCTCTCTCATAAATCCCGACGGCAGCGTGCACACGCCAAAATGGATTGGCGCAACTCGCGATGGACTGGAACTACACCATCCTCTAGGAAGTGCTATCAGCAATGGCGTACTGTATACAGTCGATGTTGGTTACGTTCGATCCTTTGATCTAGCGTCTGGGCAACCACTGAACGCAGTTGCGATTCCAGGCTCGACGATTCTTAACGGTATCGCAGTTGCGGACGACGGCACTATCTATGCGTCCAACACACGATCACCAGAAAGGATCTACAAGGTTACAGCGAGTGGCGAAGTTTCAACGTTCGCGGACGGCGCTCCGCTTGCCGCTCCGAACGGTGTGGCCATAGATAGAGAAGGAAATATAGTCGTCGTCAACGTGGGTGATAACGCAGTTATCACGTTTAACCCCGATGGCGAGGTTGTCCGCACCGAGCATGCTGTAGAGGGCGGCAACGATGGCATTGTTGTAACAGAAGACGGCACCAAATATGTGAGCAGTGTGCGCTTCGGCAGTGTTTCTCGTATTCGTCCGGGCCAGGAAGCGGAGATTATTGCTTCCGGCATACCTAGCGCAGCCTCCATGTGTTACGACTCTGTCCAGAACCAACTAGTCATTCCACTAAATGGCAACTACGCTCTGGCGTTCATCAAGTTATAGGTTTAAAAAAGTACAGTCCTATCCTGACTTCTGCAATTGAAGTCAGGATGGGACTTTCTAAAGGACAGCTAACTACAAGCCCTATAGAATAATTAGTTAATGCTCTATCTGTAATATCTGCTGTATGCGATTCTCGACAGCGCTGAGAAAGAACGGTTTCTGCGATAAACCATTCACAGCTAAGGCTGCCGCCTCGGGCTTATTATTAATATCGCCAGGCATAATTATAACTGGCAGGTTAGAGTGATTTTTCTTCAAGATCGCCAATCTAGCAACACCATTCAACTATGTGCACGGCAAAATCTGTCTGTATTTGCTAAATAGCGCGCCCGCGCATCTGAACTAGCCGCGACCCATCTCCGCTGCCAATCTCGATAGTATATAGAAGTTAATACTCGCTAGAGATAACCACACTAACTCACATATATTTCGTTCAGTATCGATAACCAATACCAATTCTGCAGCATCATGTATCTTACACCCCCACGCCACCCGGAACCGCACCGTCGGTAATATAGACTGCAGTTATTTTCCCCTTGTCGGGCATAAAGTATAACCAACTTCCCAAAGCCACCCGTACTTCCAGTAGACTACCGTTTTGATTTAATCACAGATTATCGAGTAGCCTCTTACGACTAGGCAGAATTCAACAAAAATGAAATCATAAAGGATATGCTACGTTTCGTAGATCTTCACTAAAGGTGCGGTGCGTGGTTTAACGCTAGAATGTCTAGCCGAGATATTGAAAAAATGGCCTTATGTGCAGATTGGTTGAGGCAAAGGCTCAACTAACATAGGCCAAGGGCTATGCAACTTCCACCCTCTACCCATTGTATTGGCGGAGTTATGTTCTGCGCGGTTAGAGTATAGTTGGCGGCCGACATCGCTGAACCATCATCTTTCCAGGTAACCTTAATCTCGCCTTTATGAACATGGATGCCGTGGGTACCCTCATCCCTATGCTGACTATCTGGGATTCCATTTTCGCCCTCTTGAATATCGTCGATATCGTTTAGACGATTAGACTCAGCAGCTATAATGATATAGCTCTGATACACACCGAGGGCTAATAACGCCTTAGTAAATGCTGCTCGATTACGATAGTGTGAGTAGGCTGGCAGAGCAACGCTGGCGAGAATCTCCAAAATGGCTACTACGATCATCAGCTCAATCAGGGTAAAACCCGTCTGATTCTTAAATTTTCTGGCTCTAATCATCTTTCCACCACTACTTCGTGAGTATCGTTGCTGACGTACAGGGCGGTCACACCATAGTCAGATGGATTGGGAAGCAATACGCGCACTGTGTCCTCGCTCCGCTCAACAATATTGGGCACGTTCGTATCTGCACAACGCAGCTCCGGCTCGATTTGCACACCTTCTTCCAGGCGATAGCCGATCTGTTCAAATACTAAGCGGCAATGTTCCAATTTCTGCGATGCCTCGAAGGCTGCCGCAGCCTCCGCATCGAACTGGAATAGCATAGGAAACGCATAAAGCAGCAAAGAAAAGAAGATCATAGAACTACCACCAACAAAGCCAAGCCAGAGGACCAGGCCATCCTTGCGCTTTCCACCCCCAACTTGTTCCGCTTTTTTATCCTCGGCATGCTTGCTGAGGACAAGATCAATCTCGACCTTATTAAGCTTACTCGACTGCGCTGCGACAAAATCTTCAGTCTCTGCAGCGGAGACGCATTTTTCACAGAAGACACCAGATTCAAGGAAATTAGCGCACATACCGCACATCTCGACTTCACAGCGAGTGCATTTATCTGCAGCGGGTGCGTTTGGATGGTTATAACAGCTCAAGCGGAATTTTCTAAAATTTCTGTACCATCAGTTTAGCAAAACGTGAGGAAATCTGCTGGGCTTTTTGCCGGATTGTGACTGCGATCATGCAATCTCTTGTGCCGGGAGACCATGACAATTCCTTGATAGTCGAAGTCCAAGAAACTAACTGCCGAATGAGTGAAACCCACGAACCAGGACGATAGATCTTGCCCAAGAAGAATGTGACTGTATTATTTCGCGCTTGCGCCGGCGGCCAGCAAATAATCAACTACCGATTCATAACGCCGTGTCTTGGCATAGTCTAGAGCACTCACACCATCGGCGTTCTCAAGATTTGGATCTACGCCAGCGGCTATTGCGATTTTAACCGACTCAAGCACTAGAGACTCTCTGCTTCCGCCAATCTGCCCTGCACGCCTTTCCGGAGTGCCCCAACTCATTCTCAGCCTGGGATGACCTAGACCAACAGCCGCCATCAATAGAGAGATATCTCCTTCTTTCTTAATGAAATTCTCACCTAGACGTTGTGCCGGAAAATGCACATTGTTGACAATATTGGCATTGGCACCTGCAGCCAACAATGCCTGCATAATCATGGGCTCTGAGAACCTTGCAGCCAGCCACAATGGAGTCGCACCCAGCAATGAATCGTGAAAGTTATAGTCGGTAGACTGCCTGCGTGCCGGAGTCGGTTTTTCAAGCAAAGCCTCGGTATTTGCCCCATGCCTTAATAGCACTTCAACCGCTGCGAGGTTGCCCCGCAATACGGCGGCATGTAAGGCCGTGTGGCCGGCTGCTGCAGATTCTGGCTCGGCGCCCCGAACAAGCAGAAGGTCTAGTATTTTCGCGTTACCGCCATGAATAGACATTATTGCCGGGCTATTGCCGAAGGCCGAAACCTGATTCACATCTGCACCTGCCTCTACTAAAAGCTCTGCCGTCCGCAGGTCACCGGATCTGGCCGCAAATATCAAAGGGGTATTCCCGCCCTGATCTACCCAAAATTTATAGGCGGGGTTACTGTCTTGAATTTTCTCCGATTTAACGTATTGGCTACGAACCTGAGAGCGCGCCTCGATGTCGGCCCCATATTCAATCAATGCCGCTACGGCGTCTGCATGCCCATTGCTAGCTGCCCACATAAGAGCCGTCTGGCCGCGAGTGACGGCGGGGTTAGGATCAGCACCTGCAGCAAGCAAGGAGCGCACAACATCACCATCACCCGTTTTGGCGGCCGTCATAAGAACGGTTTCACCAGAATGTAGTACGATATTAGGGTCGGCTCCCGCCTCTAGAAGCAGCTTTACTATAGCCGCGTTGCCATTTTGAGCTGCAAGCCATAGCGGAGTCACCCCTAGATCTGTAGTGGGATTCACCTGCGCGCTGGATTCTAGCAGCTGCTGCGCGGCATCCAGGTTTTCGTGGTAGCTGGCCCAATGCAGGGCCGAGGTGCCATCCCCATAGACAGCATTAACCTGCATAACATCGGCCAATAATGTACTCAGATATTCCCAGTCGGCATCCTTAGCAGCCTGAACGACTGCCGGCATGCCTTGAGCAAGCACAGTACTCATGATTAAAAATTGAAGCACAGCTACGAGAGCGCAGCTTAACAATTTTTTTGGTCGGATAAAGAGCATGTGACGTCCTGTGTAGGAAGACAGATTGTTAAAAGATAGGCAATGGATCTTTGCTACCACCCAGTTTCTCAATAGGGAATTTGAATCGATCCATTAGCGTAAGGTGTAAATCGGCCATGGTGGGCTGGTGGGTATATTGAATATGTTCGCCACCATAGATCCAGCCGGCGCCCCCACCAACAAGAAGAATAGGAAGGTTATTTCCCGCATGCACGGTGCTATTAGAAAGGCCGGCGCCGTACAGGATAGTCATATTATCTAATAGGGTTCCATCGCCTTCAGGAATCGCCGCCAGTTTGTCCAGATAGTTTGAGAATAACGTGGTGTGATAGGTATTGATTCTGGACATCTTCTCAACAAGCTGAACATTGTTATTGTGGTGAGAAAGTGGATGATGAGCGTCTGGCACATCGATCTGCGGATACGGCCTGGCGCTCTGCTCCTTACTCATCATAAATGTTATGACACGAGTCAGGTCTGTCTGTAGCGCCAATACCTGAAGGTCCTGCATGATCTCCATATGATCTTCAAATACCGGCGGCACGCCCGCGGGCTGATCGAGATCGGGCAGATCGAGATCGATCTGCTCTTCGGCTTTCTGAATTCGTCGCTCTATATTTCGAACTGAATCGGTGTAACTGCCTACTAAGTGCCTATCATCGGCACCCAGACTGGATTCCAACGAAGATAACTTCTCCATGACTGCATCCAGAATACTGCTCTGTTGCCGCAATCGTATCTCCCGAGCGTTTCGCGATGTACTTCCACTATCGCCAAATAGTCGTTCAAAGACAGCGCGGGGATTATGCTCGGTGGGCAAAGGTTCAGTTGGGCTACGCCAGGATAGAGTATGGGTATACACGCAGCTTAGGTTGGCTGTGCAGGCACCGGCGAGAGCGGGCGCATCCATGGACAGCTCGAGCGACGAGAGCTGTGTTTCTTTGCCAAGCTGCCTAGCTAATAACTGATCAACCGATACATCGGCTCGAATATCGACTTCGTTGCGGCCACCCCGGGTAACACCTGTTAAAAAGGATCCGCCAGCACCGGCATGAGCGATATTCCAGTTCGCATCGAGCCCCGAAAGCACCAGCATCTTTTCTCTATAGGCCGCAAGGGGTTCAAGAATAGGAGTTAGCTCAAAATCACGCCCTATCGTTTTCGGCAGCCAGTAATCCATCGCCATACCGTTGGGCACGTAGACAGTTTGAAAACGGTGTATGGGTGCAGCGGCCCCTTGTGCAAACGCAGGTGTCATCGCATCGAGCATAGGCAGCGCCAGAGCCGCTCCGGCCCCACGCAGCAAGGCTCTTCTGGATAGTGCCTTACCCGTGCTGATATTAATTGTTTTTGCCTTATCTTTCATAGAGTTGCTGCCTCACTCAGAGATGCATCAGTGCCCAAATATAGCACGAGTATTACTTAAGAATCTGTATGTTCCGACGCCGTAATTAATTCGCTCTGCTCGCCAGCTGCTCGGGGCCGGTTCTCTCAGCGCGCCTCTCGGCTGCTTGCAGCGCAGCGCCACTGGTGGTGAATGCAGGGCTATTCACGACCCCCATAACTAATGAAGACCAGCTATAATCGTCCTCAGAAGCCTGGCGCACTATCGCTCTAATAGTTGGCTGATCATAGTATTCAACCCGCCGCCCCAGGGCGTAGGTCATCAACTTCTCAACCAGTGTGTGGCTAAACTGCTCTGGCCGCCTGCTCATCCAATCACGAAGGTCTGCAAACCCTGCAAATTCGACACCGCCGGGATAGTTGCCCTCAGGGTCTACAGGATTGCCTATCTCGTCAAAATCCCGCCAGGCCCCTATTACATCGAAATTTTCCAGAGCAAAGCCCAGAGGGTCGATCACCGTGTGACAGGTCGAACAAACCGGATCCTGTCTATGGCGGGCAAGTCGTTCGCGTATAGAGGTTGGTACCTCCCCGGGCGAGGCATCGGGCAAGATGGGCACATTCGGTGGCGGCGGTGGTGGCGGTGTGCCAAGCAGATTATCCAGCAACCACTTACCCCGCAATACCGGTGATGTTCTTCCTGGATAGGAAGTAACTGATAACAGCGAGCCATGCGCCATGAGACCGCCGCGCTGGGATTTATCTGGAAACTCGGCCTTTCTAAACCGACTGCCGTAGATCCCCTCGACCCCATAATGCCTGGCCAGTCGCTCATTGAGGAAGCTGTAGTTTGCATCCAGCAATTCCATAACACTGGCATCTTTCTTCAGCGTCTCCGCGATAAACAGCTGCGTCTCCATCTCGAAGCCTTCGATCAGGCTCATATCATATTCTGGAAAGATGACCGTATTGATCTGTACCTCGTCCAGCCTTCTCAGATTCAGCCACTGGGCCGCGAAGTCCTCGACCAGGGTAGTAACACCCCTGTCATCCGCCAGCATGCGCCGAACTTGTTGCTGATAGATAGCGGGGTTTGATAGCTGATTCTGTTCTGCGAGCTCTAGCAATATCTCGTCAGGACCACTGCTCCAGAGAAAGAAGGAAAGTCTTGAGGCTAGCTCAAGATCGCTAATCGCGAACACTTCTCCCGCCGTCAACTGCTGCGGATGATCATAGCTACGTATCAGAAAGTCCGGATCACTTAACATGAATTCCAGGGCGAACTGGATGCCCGCCTCGAAGCTGGCCCCTTGCTCTCGGCCACGATTAAAGAAGCCCAACAGCAAATCCTTATCCTTAGAGTCTAGTGGGCGTCTATAGGCTTGGCGACCCATTCGAGTCAGTATTTCCGTAGCGCATGCCGCTTCTTCGGATTGCTGCCGCGGCGTACAGGAAAATATTAGCCTACGGCTGGGCGAATCTATCGCCGTTACCGAAGTAGAAGTGTTATAAGGCCCACCTATTTCTATCGCATGTACCTTCTGATAATCCAAATAGACTTCGCTATTGGCATTGAGACGACCACCCTGAACCGGTTGCGGAATCCCCTCTCGCTCTACCTGCTGTCGCACATAGGACGCAGTCACTTGATGCGGACCAGCAGTAACCGGCACACGCACTTCCAGCCCAGAGGCTTCCTCGGTAAGTATGTAGGTTTCCCAGTCGATGCTGCCTGGCTCACCCGTTCCAGTGAAGCTAAGCGGAGCAGGAGTCCCCGGCGCATCCCCGCCGATGCTAAAACGTTGTAGCAGACGCCCATCGAGACGAATCTCTAGCTCTTGCTCCCAGCCCAGGCCCTTCACATAGTCCTGATAGTTACGCTGCAGTTGCACCTTAATCTGGTACTCACCACTTGCTGGAAAATAATGCGAGGCAGCCGCACCGCCGCGAGACCCGAATGGCATGTCTTCGTTCTGGCGCCAGTCCTGATTCAGATACAGGGGAATCTCATAAGTAGTAATACTGGGATTCGCTGGCAGTCCGGTGGCGAGCCTGGTCAGTTGACGCGCTACCGACATATACCGCTCCATATGTGCGGTAGAGAACGGCAAAGATTCGGCGATGTTATCGAAGCTGCCATCCGCAGTCGGATCGCCAGGCAAGAGATCCATCACATCCACATTCAGCCCAAGCAGGTCGTTTACCGAATTATTGTATTCATAGCGGTTCATCCTGTGCAGCGGTGTCACCCGACCAGGATTAGGTGCTGCCGCCCAGGCACGATCCAGCTCACTCTCCAGCCAAGCGGTCATTATCTCGTAGGTTTCAAACGGCGGCCGCGGCATATTCGAAGGCGGCATCATATGTGCGCGCAGCTTCTTAACCATCTTCTCCATGGTTTCGGCGTGCTGTGCGGTGTCAGCGAAATCCAGACCCTGAAGAGAAAGGTCGGCGGTTGCCAAGCTGTCATTGTGGCAGGCGAGACAGTATTGGTTGGCCAATCGCGACATGTCGGCCGCAGTAAAACCCTGTGCGTCGGAGGACGCGCCGTTGGCTGACTGGAAATTCAAAAATAGAAATGTGGCCCCGACAAAAAGAGCCAGAGTCAGTGATTTCAGCCATGCAGTGGAAATAGACATCATTGTTTTTATCGCCTAGATTCCCGATATTATCGAAGAATGCTGAAAGCCTAAGAATACAACTTGTAGCCCAATGAAAGCTAGTGTGATTGCAAGCCCCAACCTAGGTATTTAGGGGGATATCCAACACGCTGATTAGGCAATTATTTCACCCAAATTAGGGTGCTCTACCCCTTTACTGCCCCCTTTTACTCTTCCATAGGCCTCGCCAAACACCAACTCCAAAATTACTGTATTTCTACTACTATCCAAATTACTCTTGTTTCCGAACGTGACTCTCAACATCAAGGAGCTTTTCTTGTGACTACCAGGCTTGGAATTTCGACGTTATTGCTAATGCTTTCTCTCGGCGTTTCTTCAGTCTCTGTAGCCCAAAGATCGATAGAAGATACATTAGCGGACCCGGCAGTCCTAAGGGGCTTGGCGATTATAGATTCATCACGCGCTGTATCTGCTCGGCAACTAGCACAAATAGGAGGCATAATTTCTCCCTCTGGACAAGAATTAGAGCGCGCTCTAGCCGTCGCCGCACTAATGCAAGACATAGGACTGCAGAATGTCGAGGTGACGGATAGCCCCAATGCAATTGGCCGGATACCAGGTACTTCAGGAAGTTCAATCGTTTTTATTGCAACCTTAGATGACCTAGCCACCGTTGCCGAACACCAAAAAGCCGCACAGAACTTCCCAACTATAGAGGACGACCGTGTAGTAGGCCCAGGCACCAACACATCTTTGACAACTATTGCTTTGCTCTCGGCCGCACGAGCACTTATCGAACAAGGGTTTACACCCGAACATGACATCGTATTCGCAGCAGTAGCCGAGGAAGAAACCGGCCTGCGCGGAATGCGCGCCCTTTATGAGGACTATAAAGATCGTGCATTCGCCTTCGTAGACGTCCTCGGGGAAGGCAGTGGAATAAGTTATGGCGCACTTGGTATTCATTGGTGGCGTATCAACGCGTATGGCCCACCAGGACATACACTCAACGGCGGGCTACCCAATGTGAACCAGGCCATTGCTCGTGCTGTCGATAGAATTCTGCAGATACCGGACCCCCAACGATATGAGGACCGTCGAACACGCCTGAATGTTGCGATACTTAACAGCGGGGCAGTGTTTAACCATAAACCCGAAACTGGCTGGTTCTCACTGGATGTGCGCTCACTTGACCCGGAGCACATTGAAAGCATGGAACAACAAACTCGGGCAATACTAGAAAACGTGAGCCAAGAATTAGGTATTCGCCTAGAGATGGTGTCTGTTTCAAAAACCCCACCCGGACAGATTCCTGGGGCTCTCGAAAGCTCTTTAGTGAGAAACTCTCTAGCTATCTCAGAGTATCTGGGGACATCACCCAGATTATCGAATGCTGGTTCTGCGAACCTAAATGTAGCGATTGCGGGAGGAACACTATCTATAGGCATCTCTAGCGAACGAGGAGGAAGGCGAGGCTTTGCCGATGAATGGGCGGACATTCCTGTCTTGCAAAGGACTGCTAAGAATGTTTTTCTGACGGCGGTAACACAAGCGAATGCCCGATAATAGTCTCGCTCTTATGGTATAAAGCGAGAATCGCCTCAGTTTGATAGCTTCAGATCATTTCCAAATCAACGCCCTCATCGATATCACAGAACAACAAATCCTTATCACTTTCTAGTACAATATTTTCATGGAAGATTCACAAGACCCAAGCTTTCTCCATTCCCTGATTTGTTTTGGTGGGGTTATTGTTATCGTGATTGCCGGCATGTTGTCACTCGACATCAACCTGCACAGCCTCTTAGTCTTTGCCGTAATTTGGGTTGCCGGTCATTCCGCAAGACTAGGATACGGCTTCAACACGATAAAATTTGCAATGATAGCAGGCATACAGAAAGGCCTTGGCGCGATCTTTATCTTTTTCCTGATAGGCATACTCGTCGCCGCACTAATCGAGAGCGGAACTATTGGCGGGCTCATTTATTACGGTTTGGACTTACTTCACCCAACTTTCTTTCTTCCAGCCGGCCTAGTGCTCTGCAGTTTAATGTCACTAGCGACCGGCACAGCTTGGGGAACAATCGCCACAATTGGCGTCGTTCTTATGGGTCTTGGGAGCGCCTTGGGCATCCCGCTGCCACTAGTAGCAGGGATGGTAGTCTCTGGCGCAAGCTTTGGTGACAAAATGTCTCCTGTCTCGGACACTACAAACCTGGCTGCTATGAGTGCCGGTACAGATCTCTATACCCATATTAAATCCATGCTATACACGACTGTGCCTACTTATATAATCAGTCTTGTTCTATTTACGGCTCTCGGCCTGTACTACAGCGGCCAGGTTCTTACTGAAGAAGCACTGGCCGTATTCAAAAGCAATCTAGGCATTGAATTTGCTATAGGCCCGCTTACGTTACTACCATTGCTGGTTCTACTTACACTTAGTCTTAGAAGAACACCCGCCGAAATCAGCATGCTAGCCAGTGTTGGCACAGCAATAGTGTTAGCCGTAATATTTCAAGACAGGACTATCACTGAAGTCCTTAATAGTCTGCACACCGGCTATACATCTTCTACTGGTAATGAGCAACTTGACAACCTCCTCAGTCGCGGCGGCATAACAAGCATGATGTGGACGATGTCACTAGCACTAATCGCACTCTCGCTAGGCGGCATTCTAGACCGCGGCGGCTTTGTAAGGGTTTTACTCAGCGGGATATTGAAACGAATCAAACGCTCCGCCAGTCTTATGGCGACCACAATTGGCGCCGGCATCTTCTCCAACATGAGCATGGGCGAAGGTTATCTCTCAATTATATTTGGCGGCCAAATATTCAAGGATTCTTACGAAGAAGACGGACTTGAAAATCACATGCTGTCTCGGTGCCTTGAAGAAGGCGCTACTTTAAGCACTTCCCTCATTCCGTGGACGACTTCTGGTGCCTTTATTACCGGCGTGCTCGCCATGTCACCATTGGAATATGGTCCTTGGGCATTTTTTAACTACATAAATCCTATGCTATCTATAGGCCTCGCATACCTTGGGTTCGGAATATTCCGAAAAAGTGAACGGAATAATAAATATAAAGTGCTCAAAACTGACGGCAACGAAGAGGCAAATTACGGAGAAGGAACAGCAAAATAAACAGGCGCCCCATTATTCCTACAAATTATCCGTGCTCCCTACTTACTGTTGGGATCACGTCAAACGCTAACACTATCCGATTTTCTTTTCCTTCAAAAGGAACTGTATAGTGATGCAGCGAAGAGGGAAAAAAGCACAAATTACCCGTGTGTACGTCGAGGGAGCTTTCTTGCCTATTCTCAACACCCAGCAATGGCTCTTGATCACTCAGGCGCAAAACAAGATTTCCACTATCTACTTCATTTTTTGTGGGCACGTTTATATATACGCTACCAGTTATCCAGCCGTTGTCATGAATATGCGCAGTAAGATTGCCACCGCTTTGCATGCTGACAAGCCAGCCTCCAAGCGTGTAGGAAGCTGGCCAATTTTTTATAAAACCTTCTTTGCTGTCTTTAAAACGAGTCCGGTATTTTTCTATTTCTGCATGAAGGATACTTTCAATTTTTGTTCTAGATACTTGCGCCAGAGTGAAAAAATTACCCGCTGTTTGGATTCCGTTAGACAAATGTACTTGAGCCTGGTGAGACACTGAACTGTCAGATAAAATATCCATCGCAGTCTTAATGAAAATATTCTCGAAATCACATTGTTCGTTCAAATCAATCTCTACAATATACTTTAAGGGATCGTTACAAAATGGATTGGGTTTTTTAACTCCGTACTTAATTTCTGAGCAACAACTTAAGGAGCCAATAACAGCATTGACCTCACCTTGATTAATCAAAGAGTCTAACTTTTCATTAAAAATAGATTCTTCATTCTGATGATATGCGCATTGAATTGCATAGAATTGACTTTGATGAATATCAACCATATCAAATTGGACCGCTGCTTCATCGTATCGCTTACCTTCAAACAAAAGAGTTCCCAGATTGTAGCGAGCTTCGCCGTGGCCCGGCTGCAACGCTATCGCGTTTCGATAGTTTTCTTCAGCCTCTTCAAATCTGCCTAAAATTTTCAACGCAACACCTAAGTTGCTATAGGCTATGGCGAGGTCAGGTTCCAAGGCTATTGCTTGCCTATAACTCACCTCAGCATCTTCTAATCTGCCCATTTCTCGAAGCGTAATGCCTAAGCTGTTATGAACCCTAGCAAGGTTCGGATTCAACGCTATCGCTTGCCTGTAGCTAGCTTCAGCTTCTTTTAATCTACCAAGTTCTCGCAACACCATTCCTAAGTCGCTGTAGCCTAGGGCAAAGCCCGGTTCTAAAGCGATAACTTGCCGGCAGCTCGTTTCTGCCTCTTCTAGTCTACCCAGCTGTCGCAGCGTGCCAGCTAAGTTGCTATGGGCATCTGTAAAGCTAGATTTCAACGCTATTGCTTGCCGATAGCTCAGCGCAGCCTCTTCTAGCCTACCGAGCTCGTGCAGTGTAACGCCCAGGTTATAATGGGCTCCGGCAAAGTCCGGATTCAATTCTATCGCTTGATTGCAGCACGCTAAAGCCTCTTCTAACATGCCCGCTTCACGCAGCATATTACTCAAGTTGTTGCGGGATTGAGTATCTTGCGGCAATAACTGAACGGCCTTTATCATGGCGTTTATAGCATCGGATTTTCTTCCAGATTGGCTGAATATCGCTGCGAGGACTTTCCAGCTAAATTGATGCTCAGGAAATTTTTGGGTTAGAGATAATGCTAACGCCTCTGCGTCTGCGTAATGCCCCTTTTGAAAGCGCTCTAATAGGCTGCTAAGCTGTTGCTGAGACGGCCTGACTTTACTAGTGTTGTTGCTCATTCACACCTGCCCTCTCGCACCCTATGCTACTCTTCTCTAGTTTACTGCGCTTACGGCAATTCGAGATTGAAATTTTAACGACGCATCAAAATCAGTTTACAAGTTATAGAGAATGACTAAAAGCCGAATTATTAAGACTTGGGCCAAAGGTCTACATCAGATGGCATCAGAATAACAAAAACCTAACTCGTGTAGCTAATAGAGTTTTGTTATTGGATGTATGGTGCTCGATGTTAGATAGATCTGTTCAGCCATCTCAAACATAACATTGGCGCTCTTCTTTAGCTCCAACCTCTCCGATTTCGGCAATCGAGCCCAGCTCGATGTTGTTCGAACGAAGCTCGAAAATGTCGCTTTGAAAACGCTTCATCTCACCCTTAGCGAGTCTGTACCAACACTAAACTCTATGATTGCCAGATCAAAGCCGCAGCATTTTAGATCGCATAGCCTCCTAAAGAGAGTTGGTCGTCCGGGTAAAACAGAGTTCTAGGTACCACGACTTAAGTCACTTGTTAAACCTCTCAGTGAACCTGATTAAAAAAATTCGTTGAGTTACTAGCAACGGGAATTCTGTTAGTCATGCCTGATTGAATGCGCAGCATTCAAGAACGCGAAGCGGCTCAATGGCGAGTGGTCCCCAATCTCCAAGCACAATGACTGCTTAATGCCGCAAGCTTGTTACAGGTGAAAATGAAATTGATCACAAATAAATCCCTCAGACACCATTGCGTTATTGACAGGACTCTCTAGCAAACGCGAAGGTAGACTAGATAGCCCCTGCTATTGAAAGCTTAAATTAGTCTGAGCCTTTAGACACCCTTCCGGCATTCAGTATAGATTTTTACTAATCCTTAAGCACCTTGCCGATACTTTCTTTTAAGTTAGTTTCCGCATCGCTTAACAAGCGAGCTGCATTAGAGTGCCACTGTGTATCTTTCTTAGCAGCTTCACGCTGCTCCGCTAGTGCTGACTTCGTCTCAATAGGCGATGGGCCACCATAGATTGTACGTACAGCAACAAAATTTTCTGCAGAAAGGGCATTGGAAAATTCAGACTCCGACATCTCTATATCTCGACTAATTTCCTGTCTCGCTGCTTTCTGAAGCATGCTGTAGCTGATAGCAGAATTTGACTCTGTGGCTTTTTTAACACAGACAGCGACTATTTTGTGGGAAATACTGAACGGCAGGCGCTCACGGCGAACGATGTCATCAGCAAGCTCGGTTACCGTGATGAAATTAGCTTCAGCTCTTTCTCGCAACAGGTCCAAATTAAACTCGGCGGCACCGAGGGCATGCCCTAGAAGAGAAACTGCACGATCTGCATCCCTAATCGCAGAAAAGATCAAGGGCTGCAAATCATCTTCCACATCATTGATATCACCAAACGGTGTATTGTGTACGCTGGTCAGTACACCAAGCGTTTGACCCAAGGCCTTGCTAGCAATAGCCCGTACATGTTCGATTGCTACTGGATTACGTTTCTGCGGCATAATGGAAGAGGCCTGCACATAACCATCCGGAAGACGAATCACATCGAATTCCATCATGGCCATCAGCAGAAACTCTTGCCCGAACTTTCCGATGTTAATTAATAGAGTCGAAGTGGCGCCTAGAAGCTCCGTGAAGTAGTCAACCGAAGCGATTGAACCATAGCTGTTCCTGGTTGGCCCATCAAACCCGAGCAGCTCCGCCACTCGCTGCCGATTGATTGGAAACCCGGTAGTTGTAATTGCACAGGCTCCCAGAGGGCAGTGATTCATATTTTCATAAGCGCGCTTTAATCGATTAATATCTCTGCTCACATTTTCAGTCATGGCCAAAAGGTAATGAGCAAGTGTAGTAGGCTGTGCAGGCTGCGTATGTGTATAGGCCGGCATTAAGGCGTCGTGATGCTTTGCGGCTAAATTAAGAAACACGCTGCGCAAACTCTCGCAGGCCTCCATTAGCTGTAGCGCTTGTTTGCGAAGATAGAGACGGTAGATAGTGACATCAATATCATTGCGACTCCTTGCTGTATGCAGTTTTCCCGCCACATCTGCATCGCCACAGCCAGCGGCTATTTCGCGCTGGATAAAATAAAATATATCTTCAACGCTACCATCGTATTCAGCCGTGCGCATAGATTCAACATCGAGACCCTGAATCGCCTGCAGTATGGTTTTTAGTTCAACTTGCGTGATGATGTCCTGCTCGGCGAGCATTAGTACATGAGCACGATCTACATCGAGATAGTGGTCTAAAAAATAGCGCTGCGCATCGGCAAAGCAGTCACTTAGTACATTGTCCTTATAGCCCTGCGCCGGGAATTTTTCGCTCACTGGCATACCTCGTTTCCTAACTTATTTATGTAATATTGCTGGAGGGATCTATTGACTCGGCGACTTTGACAGACTCAACAGATTGGCAAAGAGCCTGTAAGCGCCCGGCACACCATTGGGTAACTGGCGGAACCAGGAATAAGCCGTGTAAACATAGTGCCCTGTGCCTATGCGTGAATACAGCATGGCTCCCTCGCTGGGAGGCTCGCCCTCATCATGAGCTTCGGTCAGCGGCACATATTGCTCGCGGTCAAAACTGGTGAAATTATAGTTGTTACGCTCCTGCACCCAGCCATCAAAATCCTCTGTAGTGATTTTATTAGGAAAACTAAACACCGGATGATTAGGCTCAAGAATTGTGATGGGCGCCGTCTCATCTACTACTCTGACATTACGGTCCATAGTTACACTAAACGGAGCAAGATTTTTCTCCACAAAATCGGGCTGCTGATATTGCACAATAAGTGTGCCGCCCTTCTCGGTGTAACTTAAGAGCCTCTGATTGTTCGCAACATAAGCAGCTCGTGTTTGCGAGGCACGAATACCCACCACGATAACGTCGAACTGCGATAAATCTCCGGTAGTTAGTTCTGAATCGGACAGCAGGCTGACACTCACCCCTAAACGCCGCAGAGACTCAGGAACCACATCGCCACTACCCATTAAATAGCCAACGTTCACGTCGGCCACGCAAACATCTACTACCTCAATTTCTGTAGAAGCCTGCGCATAAGTGCGATGAGTACTGATATGCGGATAAGCAATCTCTTGCATGGCTTGTCTATAGACCGTGCCTTCTATCGCGGCGCTTCCGCTCAGTTGATACTCTCCGGCTTGGAGACTATCTGGCATCGTGACTTGATATGAAAATGTGCTGGTTGCCGGTGCAGGCTCGAGAGAGAACTCAATGAATGAGGGTTCTAGAACCCATCCTGGGGGCAGTGAAAACTGCGCAGTACCGCTAACACTATCAGCGCTGTTGTTGCGAACAGTAAGCAAAAGCTCAATAGGCTCAGACGATGTGGAGACCGGAACCACCATTAAATCAGTTGCAGGCTCTACCGAAACTTTTGGCACCACATCGATTCGTCGACGGACTTCTCCTCTTATGCGGTCTAGCTGTCGATATTCAACTTCTCTCGTAACTGAAATTTCTCTACCTGCAATCTCCAGCACCGCGGTGGCGGTTAGAATGGGGGCTGCAAAAGCTAGACTTTTTTCACTACCAGCTTCACTCCAATCATAGGCTGCAGCTTCCCTGGGCAGCTCTAGCCAATAGGGTTGAGTTATCCCTGCCCAGTTAGGCACCTGCACAAGAAAATAAGCCTCCTCGACAGCCGAATCCTGACGGCGATTCCCTGCTTCATTCGCAAGTTCTTGCCTTTGGCTAGCCGCCACTGTCCAGTTCTCCGGCACGTTCACGCGAGCAGAAAGAACACGTGCAGGAGAATCGTCAGCCATGAATAATCGCACCGCGACAGTGGCCGCGCTACCTGGCACTAAAGTCTCTGTCTCTATTAGTGCATCTACTTTCACCCCGGCGGCCAACACTATTGCCGTTTCAAACTCGGTGATTTTTTCTTCCAACAGGCGCTTTGTTTCTGGTGATTGAGCAGCATTTCGAGCTCGCTCAGCTAGCTCAGAGCCTCGAACTAAATCAGGCGTCAAAGCGCTCGGATCAAAAGCATCAAAGTCACCTAACAGCGCTTGAGTGACGCTCTCCAATTCTAGAACGAGCCGTGAGAATAGCGATGATGGGGATGGCTCGAATCTGAAGAGACCACTTATCGTAGTGTCTACTCCATCAAATACTGATTGTTGAACTTCTGAAACATCAAAAGACGAGCTACTAAGCTGCAACAAAGACAGCTGACTACCGCGTAGTTCCAACGAACCCATCTGTTGGGTTTTTTGCTGACTCCTTCCCTGCATGCCGATTTCAAAAAAACTCCTCCCCGCGATAGGATCATATTCACCAGTATTAATACTCAACGTAGTCCCATCAGCAGCATCAGGGGCTGATCGCAACCCCACAAAGAGTCTCTGCACTTGCCAAGTTCGAAGGCCTTCTGCTATTTGCATAGGAAATCGCGAAGCATCTGCCGCTGCCTCTATCGCAAGAGGAGTCAAATAACCTGCAAACTGATGATGACCATGGCCATCGTTAGCCGAGCCATTCCATCTGGAAACTACTACGTCGGGACGAAATGTTCTGATGCTTCGCACCATGTCATCTAACAATTCATTCTCGGGCCAAACACGGGAAGCTTCGGTTCTGTATTTGGAAAACCCGAAGTCATTTGCGCGCGTAAAGAACTGCTGGGCGCCGTCGAGCCGCCTTGCCTGAAGCAACTCTTCTGTGCGAATTACCCCCAAGGCATCTGACTGCTCTGCGCCGATAATATTTTGCCCACCGGACCCTCGAGTAAGCGACAGATAAGCCGTGCGCGCATTCAAACCCCTGGCGTGATACGCAACCAGGGCTGAATCCTCATCATCAGGATGAGCCCCTGTGTGTAGAACTGACGCGGTAGTTTGTAGCCGCTCTAGCTGCCTGATCAAGGCATTATTGCCCTGGTCATAGATCGCACTCACTTGCGCACCAGCCGGTATCCACGCGCCTACCCACAGCGCCACTGATAACAAGGTAAACTTAAAAGCACGATGCATTAAACACCCTCTTTTGAAAAAGCACTTATCAAATAGCCAGCTGTGACAGTAACCAAACAGCCCACAACATTGAACCAGAGAAACGCAATATCGGAAAAATAGCTCGCGATCCAGACCGAAACCATGCCGAATAATAGCCCATAGAATGCACCCGCAGATTTTGCCGACGGAACAACAAAAGCTAACACGAAGACCCCCAGCAAGGAACCGTAAAAAAACGAACCGAAGGTGTTCACCACTTCAATTAAGGAGCCCAAATTGGTAACAAAGGTAGCTACGACACAGGCAAATAGACCCCATAACAATGTAGCGATTCGGCCGAATCTGAGCAGCTCTTTTTCAGTGCTATCGGGGTTAATATGTTGTCGATAGAAATCCATAGTAGATGTAGTGGCGAGAGAGTTTAGCTCCGCTGCAACACTAGACATGGCTGCAGCAAGTATTGCCGCTACTATTAATCCCACAACTCCCAAGGGCATGTTCTGTAAGACAAACGTGGGAAACACATAGTTCACATCATTGAACGAAGCATCATCGTTGGTTTGTCTGACAAATTCTGTAGCCTCACGCCGAGACGCACTAAATTCAGCATTTGCATCCACATAGCTTGCTCGTGTGGTGGCTTCCAGATCTGTATTTCTTGCTTCTATAAAATTGAGCGCGGCTAGACGTCGTTGCTCATGAACACCCGTAAACTCACTTTGAATTTGCTGATGAACAGCTGGATTGGCATCAGCAGCTTGTTGTTGGGCAAGCTGATTGAACACCATTGGCGGCTGAGCAAACTGATAAAAAACAAATACGAGTATGCCGATAAATAGAATGAGGAACTGCAGAGGAATTTTGAGAAACGCTGACATAAGCAGGGAGGTGCGGCTTTCATCTTCAGAACGAGCTGTTAAGTAGCGCTGCACCTGAGATTGGTCACAGCCGAAATAGGAAAGAAATAGAAACAAAGCGGCAATTGTGCCGGACCAAAAGGTATAGCGCTCAGTCAAATCAAAGGTGAAGTCGATTGTCTCCAACTTGCCTGCTGCACCTGCGACAAAAAGGGCGTCTTTCAACGATACATCTTCGGGCAAAGCTTGAAGTATAACAAGCACACAGATCACCAAGCCGACCATTATGATTGCCATCTGCTTCACATCGGTCCAAGTTACGGCTTGCACGCCCCCCATCATCGTGTAGAAAGTCGTGGAGAGACCAATAACAAAGATCGTAATCAACTCCCCCCAACCCAGCACTATGGACAGAACCACTGCGGGAGCGGCAATAATAACACCAACTCCCAATCCCCGTGAGATCAAAAAAAAGAAACTGGTTAATGTGCGCGTGCGGGAATCGAAGCGTCGTTCCAGATATTCATACGCGGTGAACACTTTAGCACGATAGAAAAATGGTACCGCCGTAACACACAGAATGATCATGGCCAGTGGTAAGCCAAAGTAGAACTGAATGAAGCGCATGCCATCTTCGTAAGCTTGCCCGGTAGTTCCTATAAGAGTAATTGCTGACATCTGTGTAGCCATGACCGATAGACCAACAGCCCACCAAGGCAAACTTCTACCCGCGAGAAAGAAGCTTTCCGAATCTAATGAGCCACGGCTTAACTTCAAGCCATGCCAGATTACGTAAGCAAGGTAGGAAAGTACTATTAACCAGTCTAGAGGATGCATGGTTTAGCTTGAATAGTAGGCCGAGAAGAGATGCAGCGTGCTTATTACTGTGACAGCAAAAACGAGAACAAGCAGGTAGATGTACTTCCAGGGCTTTAGAGAGGCTGGCGAATTGATTGGGTTTGGCGGGAGCGTGGGCATGTGATCTTCTTCTATTAGAGCTCACCTGATCTTGGGCTTCATCTAGAACTGACGGAAGATGCCGAAAGATCATTCTTGTGAACAGAGTTGCCGGTAAGCGAGCAGTCTAGCGCGAAATTGTGAAGGTTGCTGCAAAAAAAGACGATCTCTACATGTGGGGGTTACGGGGCACTGATAATTTCGCTAAACCATTAATGTCCCCCTTCAGGCTCGCGGCACCATCGTAACTCCGCTGATACTTACCTGAGATCTATTCGTTTAAGAAAAGAGAAAGACTGGCGGCGCAGGGTTTAGGCTAAAAAGAATCCTTTACGTTATGTAAAAACTGATGATAAGAAGGGGCTAAGTATTGCCGCTAAACAATCAGCGCACCGAGTTCCCCAGCTAAATTGATCAAAAATAAATCCCTCCGTCCGCACCAACTACTCCAGTAAGTCTCTGAAATCCCTGAAGCCTTTCCAGAACAGTGGTCAAAGTAGACAATGGGGTAGACACAAAAGCTTCCTCAATATACTTAACAAGAAAATCTTTTGGTGGGGAACTGGGTTATAATACTTAATTGAATCTGGAAAGTTATTAGCTCCTGACTCAGGCTGTGACCCGCTCCGGACGAGCCATCTTCTAAAGCTAACCACTTGAAAGACTTCTATAACTTCAGAGTCTTTGGAGCCAGTGGTGACCAAACAGTTGACTAAATTAATGAAAAATAGAATTTTTTTCTTGCTTGCTTTCGTGTTCAGTTTCGCAACTTCCATAGTTGAGGCTCTTGATGCGCATGTAGTCATGGTGCGCGCTGTGAGCGTTCCAGATGAGTGGACGCCGTTTCAGAAAACTGGTGGTTGGGATGGGGCTGTGAAAATAAAGGAATCTGAATTTGCCAAATATTATGAGATCGTGATCTGGGAAGGTATTAAAGCGATCCACTTATATGCATTTACTGATTATTATAATGAATATAGTAACCCTAACCGCGATCCTAACTGGGATGACTGGGAGTATCGCGAAACCTTTCTTGTTGAAAAGGTGGAGAATATCCCCGACGGGGGCACTCCTGAAGAAAATGGCGCCCGTAGTTTATATTTAAAAAACGCAATAGTTGGCTTTGTGGAAACTATTGCTGAGAAACATCCTCTTTCCGAGTACTCGTTTACTTACAATGGTCATGGCGCTCCAGGAGGGGCAACTTTTGAACTTCAAATTTCGCCTCAACATACTTATGACCTATTTAGGTCTTGGAAAAATTTGATTGGAAAAAATTTAGCCTTTGTAGATATGGGCGGTCCTTGCAATAAAGGAGGATTTTCTGACCTAGCAACTTTTTGCCCATTTACTGATTACTACATTGCAAGTGATTTGCCTAATGGTGGATACCAGGATGACAATTGGACATATGAAAAATACCTAGCTACTGATATTGATACGCAGTGGCACACTATTTTTGAGAACAGTGACTCAATGCTGGATGCGTTAAAAAAACGCATCGATTTAAAGCGGCAAAGTTATCTCGATGCAATAAATAACATGACCGAAAATAAAATAGAACAGGCTAACTATCTTTACTCGTGCCCCGCATTTAACACGTTTAACCCATTATATCTTCGACAGGTTGAAGAGTCTTTTGACCCAGCTGGCGATCGCGCCTCCATTTTTAGTTCGCTTTACTTTGGTGAAGATGGAACGAGCGGTGCACTACCAGAAAATCGCAATTGGGATCTGCGGCAATCGGTTGTTGCTTCAGGAAATCAGGAACTTATCGAGGCATTGGAAAATGTCATTCTTTATCAGGCAGACAATAGAGACTTTTTCGAATGGGAAGTGAATGCGTCCGGTTTAGCAACGCCCAATTCACTTTTTAGGTATGGAGACGCAATAGATCTAGATTTAAACAATGGGCTACCCGTACCTGGTGGATGGCCCTCACCTTATAATGGAATAACACCAGACTCATCTCTCGGACTAGCCTCTAATAATATAGGTGTTTTTAATACTACCGATTCAACAATCTATGCTTGTTTAAAAGTATTTACAAATGGGTTAGAAAGTTCGGCAAATGGTATTAGTGAGTTCGATATAGGGCTAGAGGTAGTATCCCTTTCAGAAGCGACAGTTCAAATAATTAAATACAGAGAGTTCAATGCCAACGGTGCAAGTAACGAAAATGGCGAGTCACCTCATTGTAGCGGTAAGTTTGAAACTACTACGGGGGTATATACGGACATTATGCAGACTGGAACGAGTGTTTTGGATACTACATGGAGTCTAATTGACCCCGCAAGTATGATTCTTAAGCTAGATGGCTATAAAGAATTAACTGCGAACTAGCAGACCCCACCAAACTACTTTCCACCCAGAACTTCTAAAAACTGTAGAGCCTCTGGTATATATACAGGAGAGGGGGCATGGGCTTCTGCCTAGACCCTCTGCAATGAGCCTTTAAGAAACTATCAGGACTTTAAAGATCTCTAGAGTAGACATCCGGGTAGACATTTTGAGTCCCTTGACAGTGAACTCAGGGATTGTAAAGCTAAGAAATACGCGGGATTACAGAACTGCTGGGTCTTAGATAAGGAACGGATGTCACTCCCGGGGCATCTGTGCGATTCGTGGTGGCGCTTTGACAGCTTTTTGGGAGTCTGGTTAGGCGGCTGGATATATGAACAATACGGCAATTACGACGGCATCTGATATGCCGGCATTTTGCTAAGCGTGGCTGCTGCCGTTCTGCACTGGCCAATCAAAGAAGAGGACATTTTTAGACACTTCTCGCCTCCCAGAACCGCTTACAAGGTTAGATCGCAAATTATCGTTGCTATGAAATCACTTCAGACAGAAACCTTGATGCAGAAGATTAGGTACGGCAAACTAATTCCCGGAAGTTACTGCTCACCCGCGGCTACAAAACTAAGTAGCTACTGAGGCATAGATGGCTTTAATAGTGCTGAATTCACCAACTCATGGCCCTTACCTCGTTGCAAGGGCGATACTCATACTAGCAACGCTTTGGCTAACTGCATGCAGCAGTGTTGTCGAAGTGCCCTCGAGCAATTACGGCAGCCGCGTCAAATATTTGGTGCTGCATGCAACCTCTGAGGATTTCGCGGAGTCATTGCGCTTGCTGACTCAACCCACCGCCAATCCGGTCAGCTCACATTACCTAGTCCCTGATCCTGGCGATCCAAGCTATTCACGCAGCAGTCTGCGTGTGCATCGACTAGTGCCGGAGCTGGAAAGAGCCTGGCACGCGGGAGTCAGCTATTGGGCTGAGGAAACCAGCTTGAATGACCGCTCTATCGGCATTGAGATCGTGAATGAGTTCAAGTGTCGTAGCACGAGTGATACCGGCAATGAATCAGCGCCTGAAGAAATCAACTGCGATTTCCCCGGCTATGACGATGAACAAATTGCGCTGGTCATCGAGCTGGTCTCAGACATCCTGGCGCGTTACCCAAGTATCAATCCGATAGATGTGGTTGGTCATTCCGATATTGCCATTCTCAGGAAATCTGATCCTGGACCGAGGTTTCCATGGAAACGCCTTTATGAAGCCGGTATAGGCGCTTGGTATGAGGAAGACGTTAAAGAAGACTATGAGCAGCGCTTTGCGCAGCACCTGCCGGACATCACAACAGTCCAAGACGCACTCAATCGGTTGGGCTACTACGTCGAAGCCACAGGCCAGTTTGATAACGCGACTCGCTATGTCATGCGCGCCATGCAGTTGCACTACAGACCCGACAATTACGCCGGTGAGATTGATGCCGAATCTGTCGCCATTATCTGGGCGCTACTGGAGAAATACCGGCCTCAGGAACTGGAAGCGCTCTTGACAGCTAGGCAATGAGCGTACCAGATGAATTTTCGAATTGGGTTATTTAGAAACTAACAAAAAGCTAATAGTCACAAAAGAGGCAGGAGTCGTAACTGACGAGGTGTCCTATAAAACCCAGATCGAAAAATCGATTCTGAGCCGCGCCATTAGCAAGCTTCTCAAACGCCACCTGGTTAACCGGAAATTTGATCCTGTCGACAAACGACGCTCCATGCTGCAGCTCTCCGAGACAGGCCAATCGGTTTACGATGAAATCGTGCCCGTGGCTTATGCAATGGAAAAAGAGCTGTTGGATTGTTTCAACACAGAAGAGAGCGAGACTTTCAGCGAACTGGTGGATCGGCTTTATGAACACACCAGGCTACTCGGTGACTAAGGGCATTGAGAAAACCCGTAGAGCAGAAGAGTGCTGACTCGCTATGGTTAGTTCTTGGAGATTACCGCGATAGATCTATTGTTTTACTGTCTGCACTGACTTTGTTACCACCCTTGCCTCGCCCGATCGGAGTGACCCCTTTTGTTCCTTTTGTTCCTTTTGTTTCACAGCGAGTGACCCTCAATCGATAGGATTCTGACGCGAGCAAGCGGCTACTTATTGTTTAGTAACCGCTTGGTCTGCATAGGTATCAGTTATTGCCTAGAAATAGCTTAAACAGAAGACTGGAATAAACGCTGTCTTCTGGTATCGGAGATTCTCCCTCGCGTAGGTCGGCGACCGTATGTTTACCGAGCTCGTCAAAAATAAACGCCATACCCCGTGCCGCCTTTTCAATTTCGGTATAACTCATGCCGTTCATGTCTACATCAGCGGTTGTGTGATAATAGGCGCCTGTTTGCAACCAGCCCGCGAATACCGGTGAACCAAAATCATTGAAAGGAGGGTAAAATGCGATTTCATCTGTCGCAAAATCTATAGAGTAATTGTCAGCCATGCTGACACCGTAATCACTTGCAGCCTGTTTGAAAAGTTCAAGCAAAAGAGGGCTCCTATTTGAAAGGGTCAAAAAAACCGGTGAGCCAATATTGGTTTGACCAGTCAAAAAACCTTCTTTTAGCTGTTGCGTGAACCCTAGGTGCTCCATTCGGGAAATAAGCAATATGTCGTTCTTCATAAGGTCGGTGTATTTAGATGCAAAATGGCGAGTTCCACCTACTCCTGTTCGCTCATGCCCGCCTTCAAACAGAAAGATCAGCCCGTGCTCGCGTTGCTCCAGAGGCAGCGAGGCATAATATTTAGCTAGAGCCAGATTAGCAGCAACGGAAGCGCCATTGTCGTGTAGCCCATAGAAATATCCATCCACATGGGTGAACATCATGATGTATTTGCCAGATTTCCCCGGGAGAATTCCATAAACATTGCCGGTCTGTAATTCGGCAGGTGGGTGGTTTCTCCCTTCTACAACCATGCGCACCATGACCGGGTTCGTTGGTGAGGCTCGGTCGAGCAGTTTGCGCAAATAATAACCATTTTCGTCGTTAACACTGATCCAAGGCACGACTTCGCCGAGTTGATCCCCGCCCCCCGGCGCGCCAATTCTTCCAGCGACTTGTTCGACACCAGGAAGTTGCCACCAGACGATGAAACCAGCTGGCGTCCCCCATTCTCCTGTGGCTATACGAGAATAGGCAATGCGCACCGAGCTGAATAGCGCACTTGATTCAGCGCGTCCGCGGACCATTACAATTTTCCCGGTTAGGTCTCTTCCCGCAAGTTCCGCGGGAGTGCCATCACCAACATAGACGAGCTCTGCTCTAGCTCCACCCGCAGTGGTATTTTTGGATGGAAACGGCGTGATGGCGCCTTCGACGGCGAATGTTTGACCATCAGCAAATCCGGGCGCATCTACTACGTCGAGACTGTTTGCCGATGGAAACCAGATAGATTCATAGGTCGGAAATTTGTCGTAATGCACATCATCGATACCAAATTCTTTCAGCTTTGTAAAAATCCATTCATGCGCCGCTTGTTCATATTTGGTTCCCTCGATACGGCCCCAAAGGATATTGCCGTCACGGCGTGACTGTTCGGAAAACTCAACCAGTTGTTCAGCATAAGTTTCTATTTCTGAAGCTGTGATTCTGGATCTTGGGTCATTGGTGGGGTTTCGGGGTTGCTTGAGTGGGGCTATACCGATGGGGAAAATGCGCTTCTCTGCCGCTTCAGAAAATTGGCGGTTGTATTCGTCTGGTGGAAGAAACGCTGGTACGGTAACTGATTCCACGAGCTCCTTAGGGTCTTTCGCCATATTAGTGTCGAGATCATCGGATTGAGCTAAAACAACTGGGGAGTCAATCAACAATAAGCCCAAGATTGCTAACATGGTCAAAGGCTGCATTTTCAAATAAATATTAATAAGATGTGCCGAGTATAAAAGTCTAAATCGCGTCATTCTGATACCTCAAATTAATTTTTATGTAACCAGAGTGGGTATATGCAGGGCCCAACCAAATCCAGACAGTAAATTAAGCATATCAACCCGAGCGCTGAGTTTTACCAGTCCTCAAAGAGCTCACGAAGCCTAGCGCTTACGAAAGTTAACCTCTCTTATATTACCTCGCTTTTTAGCTGTTTGACATCGTGAGTGGAAATCGCCAAAAAACACGACATAAAGTATAAGAAGTATTATCGCTATAACCAACTCTAGCTTCTAACGGATTCCTTCGATTACTGTCCCGAGACCATGGCCTCATACGTTTAAAAAAGCGCGTAATACAGCATTTCCTTTCAAACTAGCCGAATTGACACCAGTCAGGAATGCTCAATCCGGCATTGTTCATTTTCAAGCCAGGCCCCACCCTACCGCCCTACTGGGGTCTCTCTTTAGCCCCCAATCTTAATTTGATGTCTGATCAAACGCGCCAGCGTTTGAGACCGCCACGCGGCCCGCAGGGCGAAGCTTTTGGCTCAGCCAAAAGATGAGTCACTATGACCTCGGTCACTTGTCAACCTTTCCAGTGACCCAAAAAAATCCCCGCACTGAAACCAGTAACGAGGATTTTCTTAATATAATACCTAAGTGAATGCGTAGCATTCAAGACCGCAAAGCGGCCCCGAAGGGGTGAGGAGTCTGGCTAAGCCAGAGTCCGAATCACTATGA
>Ga0115551_1000355_pt1 | contig 32156 bp, 29 predicted proteins | sample COGITO_mtgs_1103_FD_87179 | JGI IMG/M metagenome (GOLD analysis project Ga0115551, IMG submission 87179) | Pelagic marine microbial communities from North Sea - COGITO_mtgs_110321 | ecosystem: Environmental > Aquatic > Marine > Epipelagic | place: Germany:Helgoland, sampling site Kabeltonne... | reverse complement strand
CAGAAAATTAGTAATTTCCAAGGCTTACAATTCATGATGGCGGACACTTATACGGAGCTAGAAGCGGCTAAACTACTAGTCCTTAATGCCGCATGGAAAAAAGAAAATAATCACCCTTATATGAAGAACGCATCCATGGCGAAACTGTTCTGTACAGAAGCAGCCAACAAGGCTTGCTACACGGCGCTACAACTAATGGGTGGTGCAGGATATACCAGTGACTACCCACTTGAGCGGTTTGCAAGAGATGCCCGAGTAACGACTATCTATGAAGGGACTAGTGAAATTCAACGCGTCATTATCGCGCGTGAGCTCCTCAAAGAAATTGCATAATTGCAGAAGTCCCTTACAATCTAAAGAAGCTAGAGAAGAGGAGATCTAACGGGGTATGGCGCGAACGTAATCATCCCTGCACCGAGATATCGCAGGCGAACGTCTTACTTTAGGTTCAGTCGAAAATCATTTATGACAATTCAAATTTTAGGAAAGCAAATATGAAGATGGAAAAACTACTATCCTACCACGCGATTTTAAAAGAAGGACTCGATGTAGGAGAAGGACCTTTCGGTAAACGATTAATCGTTGAAGTGGACGGCGGCGAGTTTGAAGGGGCAAAGCTAAAAGGGACATTAAGAAAGTCTGGTTGCGCGGACTGGTTAACAGTGTGTGATGATTTCGGACATCTTGACGTACGCGCTACTTTCGAAACACACGATGGTGCTTATATATATGTAGAGTATACAGGCAAGCTGGAAATGACCCCCGCGGTGCAAGCAGCTCTTACCACTGGTGAAGGCTCCACAGAAATCGGCGATCAATATTTTTTCACTCAAGTGAGAATGCAAACAGGCGATCCAAGGTACAAATGGGTAAATAACATTGTCTGTGTTGGGCAAGGAAGAATACTTCCAGGTAGAGTGGAATACGATGTGTATCAAGCGATGAACGATTAGAAAACCCTTATTACGCGAGGAAACGGAATGAAATTTGGTCTGTTTTATGAACTCTCTACACCGCGACCTTTCAGTACTGAGAATCAGAGAATGGTTATCGAAAATGCGATCGAACAAACCGTCCTCGCGGATAAGTTGGGCTTCTCAAGCGTTTGGTGTGTTGAACATCATTTCCTCGAAGAATATAGCCATTCAAGCTGCCCAGACATGTTCCTGGCGGCAATAGCAAGGGAAACTAAAGATATTAGAGTTTGCTTTGGGATCGGCACTTGTGTTCCCGCGATGCACTCACCTATTCGATGGGCAGAAAAAGCGGCTTATCTCGATATGCTCAGCAATGGCCGTGTCGAATTTGGAACCGGTCGTTCATCGACATGGAATGAATTGGGTGGTTTCAATGCTAACGTAGACGATACAAAGAAAAGCTGGGACGAGTACTGCAGAGTCATACCAAAAATGTGGACACAAGAGCGATTCTCGTATGAAGGAAATTATTTCAGCATGCCGGAACGCTGCATATTGCCTAAACCAGTGCAAGATCCTCACCCACCAATGTGGGTGGCGGTAACCGCTCCAGGAACGGAACTCGATGCAGCAGACAGAGGAATGGGTGCGCTCATCTTGTCTATATCAGATGTGGAACGAAATATTCCCCGTATTAAAGAATATAGAGAACACATAAAAACTTGTGACCCAGTGGGATCATTTATTAACGATCAAGTCGCTATCGCAAACTGGATGTACTGCCACGAAGATGCAGAATTAGCGAAGCAAAAAGGTGCCGAACTGATAAACACCTTCGGATATATGGCGGGCCAAACTGTCGAGGTTTCAGAAGCCTATCCAGCTAATAGTTACAAAGCTTTGGGACTATTAGGATCTTTAAGACAAGACCCCAATGCTCCAGGAGACAAAAAAGCAGCCCCGGCAAGTGGCCTTTGCTTTGGCGATCCTGATACCTTGATTGACACTATATCGAGATGGGAGGCGGCAGGCGCAGACCAAATGATTTTCATGGTACAAGCTAGGGAACATCTTCCGCAAGAAAAAGTCCTGGAAAGTCTGAGACTGTTCGCTAAAGAAGTGATGCCTCATTTTAATCAAAAAGAATCAACAGTGGCAGCAAACGCATGAGCGAAATAGAATTGCTTTATGGTCATGGAGACGGGAAAGATATTGCTGTTAGCAAGATACCACTTAATTTGGAAGATACCTCAGAAATTACCCTGAAAGGTGCCCACATATTTTACGTTCTTTATGAAATGAAAATGAGTGCTGCTGAGAGCATATTGCCTCCGAGCCTGCATCCAAGTATTCCTGCCCTATTTAGTCTAACTTTCATTCGAGGTAATAATAGCTCAATAGGTGATTTCACTCTGGCCTATACTGGAATTGCTTGCCGGACGGGTATCAAGCCTAGACATCTAGTCATGAAAGCTTTTTGCGATAATCTAAAAGCAAGCTCAATACTTGAACAACGGTACGGATTCTCAATTTGCCCAGCTAAAGTAACTTGCAAAGAATCTTATGATCAAGTGCACGGAAAAATTGAAACTAAAGATGCCGTTATTGTCGATATGAGTATAGGAAACTGCATCCCTCTAGTAGGTGCAGGTGGCATAATAAAATACTCTCCGACATTAAATGGTTGCTTAATAAATGATGAGCCAACACTAGTACAGTTTGAGGCTAACTATGATTTCAAGAATGTTATACGGGGCGAACCAGCTGAGAAAATTTTTAACTCGAAATCTCTTGGTCATGAAGCAATGACTACTAAATATCCGATCGCCGGAACCTATGCTGCGGTTGACATTCATCTTATGCCGCCCCGCTTTCAAGTTTCTTTAGACAAGCCTGCAGAAGAAGGAGGCGCGAAGAAAATAACTCCCTAAGGATTGTAATTGAACATACCTACCTCTCTGAAAAATTCAGTCACTTTCGTTGCTATAGACTTCGAAACGGCCAACGCGAAAAGAAATAGCGCGTGCGAACTAGGGATTATTATTTGTCGTGACTCAGAAATCATAGAGTCAATTCATATCAAAATTAAACCTCCAACCTCAGAGTTTTCTTTTCAAAACACACAGATACATGGGATCTCTTGGAACGATGTAAAAGATGAAGCAAACTTCTTACACATCTGGCCAAGGATTCAACCTCTGCTCAGTAAAGCTTCTTTTATTGCCGCGCATAATGCCTCATTTGATAAGTCCGTCTTAAAATCCTGTTGCACTCATTACGGGTTGCCCATGCCGGATACACCCTGGGTATGCACGTATAGACATATTGCCACCAAGATCTGGCCGAAACCAAATATTGTTCCTAATCACAAACTTAATACTTTGTGTCATTATTTAGGAATACAACTTTCCCATCACGAAGCCCTATCCGATGCTCGCGCGGTAGCTGAAATGGTTTTCATTGCAAAAGAGAAAGGTTGGCAACCAGATATATAGAAGGAGTATTGGGTCGTCCACAGAAAGGACGACCCAACACAATTAGACTTTATCGAAAGGCAGGCATTACCAACTCGGCAAAATCTCTGTATACCTTGTGCGCTTGATCTGCATCAGGAAGAATATTCAATTCCTTTAATCCCGATTTTTCTTTCTGCTTTAGTTCTTCGATAATCTCGTCCGGTGTCCCAGCCAAGCATGTGGCTTTGATAGCTTCTGGAGTCACAAATTTTCTTTCATCGGGCTGCATATAGGTACAGTGTCCATCATGAATTTGTCTAAATCTAGCATTCTCTGGAAGAGAATAGTTACTTACTCGCTCGACATATTCATCCCAGACGTTAGCGAAATGGGCAGGGACCATTTCATTATTTTCGCCAGATTTTTTCCAGATCTCATAAAAGAAATGTAGTTCACAGGTTACCCACGAGCCAACTTCATCAATCACTCGCTCATCGGTCAATTTTTCACCTGGACGGAGCACGCAGCCTGCAGTCAAAACGGAAGTTTGGAAATCTTCACCGATAGTCCTTCCAACTGCAGAAGCGCCACCATGGATTTGTTCTAACTTATCAGAGATCTCTGTCGGAGCTCCTCCGATAGTTATCCAACCATCCCCGTAAGCACCCGTCGCCTCAAGAGCTTTAGGTCCATTAGCTGCCACATAAATAGGTATTTTATTATCTAAATTCAAGTAATAACGATCACGATGTAGGAACTGTATTTCTTGAGTTCTTCCTCGATAGGTATAATCAACGGCATCCCCATCGAGCAAAGCACGCAGTACTCTTAGGTATTCTCGGAACTCTTTCACTGGCATGGGATCTTGGCCCATAACACGCATCGCAGTGTGACCAGTACCTATCCCTAAAAATGTGCGCCCAGGCGCCAACTGATTTATCGTACCGATCGAGTGAGCGGTCACCGGTGCAATTCTAGTACCTGGAATCGCAACACCAGTTCCAATTTCTATACGTTTCGTATTCACCGCGGCCAACGCTAAGGTTGCGTAGCAATCAGACCAAATCATCTGAGAATCTGGAACCCACGCACGGTCATAGCCTAACTCCTCAGCATATCGAATGAGGTCCCAACGATTAATATTCGGATCTATAGTAACGGCAAATTTCATGAAACAATTCCTTTTAATAAAAGCTTTCAACAGGTCTGTATCTGTAAGAAAACATATTATATTTTGATGCCAACCTTATTACCAATAAAGTATAAGGTTAACGGCCTAGTTGAGCTCCTATCTAAACGCGGGTATAACCAGTTCCATAAAGTCTCGATAAACTTTCCGCTGAGATTCTGACGAGGGCATGATGTTGATTTCTTTCACACCATTTTTTTCCTTTTCCTTAATCCGCTCTATGATCTCGTCAGGAGTCCCAACGAAACAGCAAGCCTTGATCGCCTCAGGCGTCACAAACCGACGCTCTTCAGGTACGATGTGAGTAGCATGATCGAGATGGACCTGCCGAAATCTAGCATTTTCAGGAAGACTAAATTTATTTACCCTCTCTAAATAATCGTCCCATATGTTCTCGAAATGTTTAGGAATCATGTCATTTTTCTTACCTGCTTTTTTCCAGATCTCATAGAAGAAATGCAGCTCAGTTGTCACCCACGATCCTACTTCGTTAATGACTCGATCATCAGTTAACTTATCTCCGTTTCGCAAAATACATGGTGCTGTCAAAAATGATGTTTGAAAGCTGTCATCCAATGTCCGACCCGCAGTCTGTGCTCCGCCATGAATCTGCTCCAGTCGGCTTGAAATTTCATCTCCCGCATCACCAATAGTTATCCAACCGTCCCCATACGCACCCGTAGCTTCGCAAGCTTTTGGTCCATTAGCCGCAACGTAAATTGGTATTTTATTGTCTAAATTCAAGTAATACCTGTCTCGATGTAAAAACTGGATCTCTTTAGTCCGTCCTCGATAGGTATAATCAACTGCCTCACCACTCAACAGCCCTCGAAGCACACGCAAGTACTCTCTAAATTCTCCGACAGGAAGCGGGTTCTGTCCCATTACCCGCATCGCTGTATGGCCAGTACCGATGCCCAAAAATATTCTTCCGGGTGCTAACTGATTAATCGTCGCAATAGAATGTGCAGTAACAGGCGCAATACGAGTTCCCGCTATTGCGACACCTGTGCCAATCTCTATTCGTTTGGTGTTCGTCGCAGCTAAGGCCATAAGAGCATAGCAATCCGACCATATCATTTGTGAGTCAGGGACCCAAGCTCGATCAAAGCCAAGTTCCTCCGCGTATCGCACTATATCCCAATCGTTGATATTTGGGTCAATCGTGACAGAAAACTTCATAACGGCTCCCCTACTTGGATTTTAGAACAGACTTTGAAACACAACTATTCTAAAAACATTAACACTAATAGGGTTTATTGCAAGAAATACGCGATACTCTCGCTACTTACTCAGCTCATTATCCGCGTCCTACAAAAGGCATTCTATTTGCCATAAGTGTCATAAACTGAATATTTGCCTGCAGCGGGAGATTTGCGATCTGCAATACTGCTTCTGCGACTAGAGAGACATCCATTGTAGCTTCCGCTCTTACAGAGCCATCAGCTTGAGGAACCCCTTGTGTCATTGGAGTCGCCATTTCAGTCAAAGCATTTCCTATATCAATCTGGCTACAACAAATATCAAAAGGACGTCCGTCCAACGACAAGCTTTTAGTCAATCCAGTTATCGCGTGCTTTGTAGTAGTGTAAGGAACCGACCCTGGTCGTGGAGTTTGCGCAGATATGGACCCATTATTGATTATACGGCCGCCTTGCGGTCTTTGATTACGCATTATTCGAAAGGCCTCGCGCGCGCACAGAAAGGAACCTGTCAAATTTGTGTTGACCATCGATAGCCACGTGTCTACCGAAGTTTCATCGATTAACTTAGACGGCGATCCTATACCTGCGTTGTTGAAGAGAACATTCAAATATCCCCATCGACTGTAAACCTCTTCAAAAGCGGCTACAACGGACTCAGGACGACCCACGTCACAAGGAAGAATAACGACATCATCTCTCCCACCAGCTGTTTCTCGAAGCTGGTCTTCTCTTCGCCCTACTAGAGCCACAAGATAGCCATTCTCCAAAAACAACTGAGCAGTTTGTCTGCCGATACCACTTCCAGCACCAGTAATAACTGCTGTTTTAGCTGACGTCATCAATTTACTAGTCGGTCAGATTGACCCCAAAATTTAGCTCGGATCGCTTTTTTATCGGTTTTACCTACTGCTGTTTTAGGGATCTCGTCCCACACCTCTACAGATTTAGGAGTTTTTACCCCTCCAAGTTTGTCTTTGCAGCTGTCCACTATTTGTTCAGGTAACATCTCTACCCCCGCATTTAGCACAACTATTGCCTTAATAGACTCCCCCCAACGCTCGTCGGGCACTCCGATTACAGCACATTCTAAAACACCAGGTATTTCTAGGATTGGCGATTCGACCTCAGTCGCGAAAACATTAAATCCACCAGTGATGATCATGTCTTTCTTGCGATCGACTATGTAAAGATAATCATCGTCATCCAGGTAACCAACATCACCCGTGTGGTGCCACCCATATAAGCGTGCCTCTGCCGTAGCTTCGGGCTTTTCAAAATACCCAAGGGTGACCAGTGGGCCGCGGCAACATATTTCTCCTCGCTCACCCACTGACAACACATTCCCGGAGTCATCTAAAATCGCCACCTCGGTACAGGACGTCACCTTCCCGCAACTTTTAAGTCGTTCCGATTTGTATCCTGAAGCTGCGGCAGACACAACCTCAGGTGCCAGCATTGAAATCAACATAGGGGCCTCTGCCTGTCCATAGCACTGACAAATCACGTCACCAAAAACCTCAACCCCTCTTCGAAATTTGTCAGGAGAAACTGGTGCAGCAGCGATCAAAATTTGCCTCAAACTTGAGCAGTCATATGATTTGACATCAGGGAATTCAAGTAGCGCATAATAAGCGGTAGGCGGAAGGAATATATGTGTCACTTTGTCACGAGCGATACTCTCAAGCACTTTCTTAGGGTCAAATGCTGGATGTACAATAGTAGTTCCCGCGACCGCAGAAAAAATACCAATAATAACACCCGCTGCATGGGTGATGGGCGCAACAGCCAAATGGACGACATCTTTTGTGTCCTCCCCCACATAGTGTTTCAAACCTAGTTCGAACATCGTCAAAATATTTGCATTGCTTATCTCTACCCCTTTCGAAGGCCCTGTAGTCCCGCCTGTCGGCCAACGAGAAAAGACCATATTTGGAGCTCCAAACGGATCAGACCAATCAGGGACATCAACCATTTTCCCAGCATCGGAAAAATCTACTAAGGAAGGGTGACCGTTATCCTTCCTATCCAAACAAATCACCCCTTTAAGCTCTGGCAGTAATGGAATGCATTCTGAAACCTGTTCAGAGACTTGGGAGTGGTAGAAGAGCCACTTCGTTCGTGTATACGACATGTACTCAGCATTTGTAGCAGCACTGTTGCGAACATTTACAGGAATCCATGCACCGCCAGCATTCATGCTAGAGAACACTCCCAAAACAGCACTTGCATGGTTATGAGAGTACACGGCTATCGAGTCTCCAACCTCAAAGCCAGCCGCATATAAACCTTTAGTAGCCGCATCAATCAACTTTTTGGCATCCTGGTAGGAGTATTTAATATCCTCGCTCGCCAAAAAAGTGCGGTCAGGATCCAATCTAACTCCCCGTTCAAAGTAGTCTATCGGCCTCATCTTCCAGTCCTTTCAAATATTTTAGATATTGAAGTGAGAGCTTGGTTTATTCAGACGGAAAAATCAATGTTGCGGTTACTCGAATAACAAACGGCGTGAATAGCCAAAAGGCTATGCTATGAAGTGCATTTCAATTAAGCTTTAGAGGCTCAAGTTTAGTGTTTAAAGGGATAGAGATATGGATGCTGAAAGTAACAAAAAGATAGTCCTACAGTTCTGGGAAAATTTTTCTGCTGGCGATTATTCCTCAGCTCTCGACATGTTAAGTCATGATGCTACTTGGTGGGTTGCTGGCTCAACAAGCCTGTCAGGCACTTATTCGAAGAGCGAATTTTCTACTCTATTAGAGCAGGTAGTCCCTTTAGCACCCAATGGATTAACGGTTACGCCTAACTTGATGACCGCTGAAGATGATCGAGTTTCAGTAGAAGCTACATCTTATGGAGAAATAAGTAATGGAAAGACTTATAAGAATATTTATCACTTCATGATGGTCATCAATAAAGGAAAAATAATTGCCGTAAGGGAATACTTAGATACAGAGCATGTCACTTCAGTATTCGGCTAATCAAGAAGCGCGCCTTCCAGTACTAGTTCCGATATATTGAATCCTTGTGCCAAGCCAATACTGGTAAGTCGTCTATAGACTTTTTTAGAAATCGTCGGGGTTCGGGCCAAAACCCATAGATACTTTCTGTCAGGCGAACCCACGAGCACTGCAGAGTAATCTGACTCGATAGCCAATACCCAGTAATCACCCCAAACAAAGGATAATAAAGACAACCATTTTGGTGCGAAGCGCACCATTAGCCGAGCATTGTCATTAAACGTCTTATTGATCTTAGCAATACCGTCAGCACGTTTTAGTTTGAAATCACTTTCAATACATTGATTCACAATCGCCACATCTCCAGACAGTAAAAGCCTATAGTTGGCCCGCGCTTGTCCTACGCATTTCTTTTGAAAGCGATTTGGAATCAGAGCAATCTGAAACCAATCTCCCATATATTTTTCTAGAGAGAAATTCTTTTGAGTATCAGGTAATGATGCCAAAATATCGGCAGGAAATAAAAATACCGTCAGTAACAAGGCAAATAGTTTCACTCTACCCATTTATTATCCTTGGTCTTTAGCACTGGAGATTTCGCTTATGCAGCGTTTTCTGACCACCACTCGCGCAGAGCCTCATTAACCTCCTGCGCATGGAAGCGGGCAACTTGATTACTCGGGCTTAGAGCTTCCTCATAAAAGAACTCGGGCAGTTCATCATCAATCTCAGTAAAACCAGCTCCTTTATTGAATTCGTCTTCCAATAGCAAAGTTTCTTTCCCGATCTCATAGAAGAACTCAGGCTCAAGGTCTGTTCCTAGCGCGTCGTTAATCAAGCCAACTATCATTTCTACGTTAGTATTTGTAACCGACCGTCCAAACAAGCATAAACCGAGAGAGTCCGCGGTAGCGCATATTACTTGGGCATCCATACTCACAGCTACTAACTCTTTCACCCCTTTTCCACTGCATTCATATTTTGCTGCGTTTCCCGTAGTGTGATCTGCTCCTTGTGCCGTCAGCATCATTGAAAGCCCAGTAACCTCAATAACTCTTGGATCATATGCGCTGATACTTTGGTTTTTGATGACTGGAGTTCTGTGGACCTTATAATGTTTCCCCACAGCGCCTGTCCCTTGGGCCCAAAGCTTTCCATTTTCTGTTCCTTCCCGTATTTCTTGCATTACTGAGGTCAGGAAATCAACATCGCCAAACTCTGCTAGGCCAGCATCCAAAAGGACACCCATCGCAGCACCGGTCTCGATGGTATCTATCCCGAGATCATTTGCATGCCAATTGAGTCGAGCCAAATCATCAGGATCAGTGATTCCGCAGTTAGTACCCATGATCCCTAATGTCTCGTACTCGACTGGCGAGGTTATCTCTTCCCCTTTCTCATCCACGTACACATTACTGCATTCGATCATACATCCAGGCATACATGCATGCGACGTTTCGCCTCCTCTTTCCATATTCCGTTCGCGGATATGCTGTCCACCCATTTCGAATACGTCACCCTCACCCTTAGCCTGACTACCTGCACTAAAGTTGTTTGTCGGCAAGCCACCTACATAATTGGTGTAATCGCCCATCATCGCGGTGCCGTAGTCCTTAAGAGCCATAGTGGCATCATCTTCCCGGATCATACGTCCATATTCTTTAATCCCTTTCAACAGCCTTTTTCGATCAGCAAAACCTGGCATTTTATGCAAGTCAATTACAATCGCCTTGATTTTCTTCGAACCCATGACGGCACCCACTCCACCTCTCGCGGCAATTCTGGATGGCCGCTGATCTGTGTCGCTCATTGAAATACCGGAAATTAATCCGCCATACTCGCCAACAGGACCACAAATTGCCAGGCTGACTTTTGATCCAAACTTCTCATGTAACATGGCCGCACATTCAACAGTCCCTTTACCCAAAAAGGCATCTGCGGAACTCCATTCTATAGAGCCATCTTTTTTCAAATGAATGACCTGCCATTCCTCACTCATGCCATAAAGAGTAAAGCCTGCAATTTCAAGCTGACCCATAGCCAATCCAAAAGAGCCGCCTGCATTGGCTTCTTTTATACCACCTGTAAGTGGGCTTTTACAACCAACACTGGTCCGGTTGGCATTAGAGAAATTACTTCCAGCAAAAGGACCCGCCGAGAATATAAGGGGATTGTCGGGACCTAACGGATCAACCTTTGCAACATCTAAGTCCACCAAAGTCTTAGCGATGAAATATCTGCCTGCTCTAGCTATCTGTTCCCCAACAAACTGTTCTTCCCTTGTTGATTTATCATCTACGTCAATGTGGAGATACTTTCTCATTCAAATTTCACCTAGTTTTAATTCGTTACTACGACTTTTATCGGTATGTATTTTAAAGATTTGGATACGAACTTCAATGAAAAAAATCAAGGAAATCGTACGCTATAGCTTAGCACTCATCCCTTTAACCAATCGTCCTGGAAGTGCACCCGTTGGCTTATCGTTTTTCAGCAGTATTGAACCATTTACAATGGTGTTTGAAATCCCAGTCGATGTCTGCTTTAAGCGTTGCGCTCCGGCAGGCAAATCATTAACAAGTTCAGGCATATTAGGCATTATGGTCTCTGGATTGAAAACTAATATATCGGCATTCATCCCTTCTTTAATGACTCCTCTATCCTTTAATCCCCAAGCATTTGCTGTGTCAGATGTTATTAATTTTACCGCTTCTTCAAGCGTGAAAGCCTCTTTTTCTCTTACCCAGTGACTCAATAAGTGCGTTTGTAGAGATGAGTCCATTATCTGCGCAACATGAGCGCCAGAGTCAGAGAAAGTAACCACACTTCTAGGATGTTTCATCATTTTTAGCACTGACTCTTGGTCTTCATTAGCCAAAGGTTGGCGAAAAAAAACGTCAAAGTTACGCTCCAAAGCAATATCTATCATTGCTTCTACCGGATGGACTCCTCGCTCTTTGGCAACTTCAGACATCAACTGTTCATCACCCACACCGTTAAATAAATAGACCCAATCCCATTCAGGAGGTCTAGCCTCCGCACCTGCTGCTTTCGGGCCTTCATACGGCCTTGAAGCCACGTCAATTAGCTTGCGTCTCACTTCAGGATCGCGCATTAAAACCATCTGTTCTTCTATCGGTTTGTTTCGCACATCACGCCACACATCCCATGCGTCAAAAGGCGTTTGTGAACGAAAAGACAGCATCGTCGAGATGGACCGACTATGCGCTTGAATGAATAAAGTGCCCCCCGCCTCAGCAACTTCATCACCCAAATCATAAAAAGCAGGCCACAGCTCTGGCGCCACTCGGATGCTTGGCATACCGTAAGTAACTGGGCACCCAGACTCAACTGCCAGATTTTTTAGCCGATCAAAATAATCTTTTCTTCGCTGTGGGCTGCGACCAGGTTCTTCACTGGCTAATTCAAAAATACCGCCACCCACATTACCCATTGTTTTAACAAGAGACGTTACTTCTGCCCAGTCTGCAATGCGGCTGGCGACCGGTCGATCGTCCGCCGTCAAGTGATTGACCGTGCGGGAAGTAGAAAAACCAATAGCACCAGCACGCATAGCATCTTCGAGTTCCAGTTGCATTTTTTTCAGATCATCTGGCGTAGCTAATTCTGTAAACGCGCGCTCGCCCATAGCATAGGTTCTGAGGGCGGAATGTCCGATATAACTGCCATAGTTAATCCCTTTTGGTAGCGCATCAATAACCGCCAAGTATTCTCGGAAAGTCTCCCACTGCCAATTGATCCCTTCCTTCATCGCATCGCGAGGCAAATCTTCCGCTCTTTCGAGATTTCTAAAAACAAGATCAGCATCCTTTTCAGCACAAGGTGCAAGTGTGAATCCACAATTACCCATCATGACTGTAGTCACACCATGGAAGCAGGAGCACTGACCTAAAGGATCCCAGAAAATTTGGGCATCCATATGTGTGTGCCCATCAACAAAGCCGGGGGTAACAACTTGTCCTTCGGCATCAATAGTCTCCAACGCGCTCTCGTTTATTTTCCCTATATGTGTGATTTTTCCATTTTTCACACCCACATCGGCTCGAAACCTTGATGCTCCCGTTCCATCAACTACAAAACCGTTCTTAATTAATAAATCGTAAGTCATGAAACCCCCTCCAAATCCGACACATTTTACTTGGCAATATCCTCTGTCTCCGGTTAGTCTATTACTAACTTTATATAAGCTATACGCAGGAGGGGCACTGTGCAACAGTATTCGATTATTGACGTAGACACTCATGTTACCGAAAGTGCTGATCTCTGGACCAAACGAGTCCCGGCAAAGATGAAAGATGCTGTCCCAACAGTCAGAAAAGACAAACATGGTCGCTATCTTTGGTACATAGGAAAGACACCCATTGCCCGTCTCGGCTATAGTGCCACCGCCGGAGTCGGCAGTATGCTGAATCCACCTAATGGCTATGATGATATGCACCCGGGTGCATGGGACGCAGCTGAGCGCCTCAAATATATGGACAAGTACAATATCTGGGCCATGGTAATGTACCCAAATGTCGGAGGCTTTGGAAACCAAGCATTTCTGAAACTCAAGGACCCTGAGCTCATGCTTACTTGCGTTAAAGTCTATAATGATTGGCAAACCGAATGGGCGTCGGCTGACTCGAGACGCTTGCTACCTATCACATCTATCCCATTTTGGGACGTTGAAGCTTCAGTCTCTGAAATACATCGCTGCGCCAAACTTGGACATAAAGGGATTTTATTCACCGGTGACCCTCAATCATTTGGCCACCCTTTCCTAGGTGACCCGCATTGGGACCCGCTATGGGAAGTCGCTTGTGAATACGACTTACCAATTAGTTTTCATATCGGCTCTGGAAATATGGAAGCCGGTCTTACTAAAGAGAAATCGGCTGTTGTCGGGAAAATGGCTGCGTTTGCAGAGCTTTCAGTAGAATTTTTTATGCGCAACGGCGTCCAACTCAGTGACTTACTCCTGTCGGGGGTCTTGGCCAAATTTCCTAGAATCAAATTTGTATCGGTAGAGTCGGGAATAGGGTGGATACCTTTTATGCTAGAGGCTTTAGATTATCAATTTGAGGGGAATAGCGTGCAAAGCGAGCGGCCTGATCTTGATATGCTTCCATCCGAATACTTTCGCAGGAACGTATACAGTTGTTATTGGTTCGAGCAAGTCGCTCCTAAAAGACTGTTAGATAAGGTCGGCATTGACAATATTTTATTTGAAACAGACTTTCCTCATCCCACCTCCCTCTTTGGCTCTGAAATAAGCGACAGGATTAGTGAGGGCCTAGGTGACTGTGCACCAGAAGTTAAAGAAAAAATCTTATGGGGAAATGCTGCGAAACTTTATCGGGTCGAAGTCCCCGTAGGTGCTCATTTGGCGGTCGGCGATGCCTAGGGTTAAATACAGGGTTTCAGTCCTGCTGTTAGCTTTCCTCGGCACTATTAATGAGGGAGTGGCACTAGAGCGCTTAACAGTAGAAAACTGGAATGCCAGCAATGCAAAACACCTACTCGAGCGCACTGGGTTCGGCTCCACCCCTGAAGAAATTCACCAATTCTCCCAACTCTCTCTCAAAGATGCCGTGGATCTAATCGTAGATGGACCAAAAAACCGCTCGAAAAAATTCGACGACTTTGTGCATTCTGGCGTTTTTGATATTGGGTTAGATCCTTTCCCTCCCAGCAGGCCCGCTACTACCAATTTAGCTAAGGAAACTGGTGCAGCTTTAGGTATAAAAGTTAGGCCTGATGGCAACCGTCCGCTACAACCCATAGTAGACAAATTCTTCTATTGGCTGCGAGCTAGTCGACTTGAAACCGACAGGGTGACACAGTGGTGGGGCCAAAGAATGCTGGTTTCAGACTATCCCTTACAGGAAAAAATGGCTCTTTTTTGGCACGGACACTTTGCAACGAATGAAGACAAAGTAAGAGACTACCGCAAAATGCTTCAGCAGTTAAAATTGTTCCAAAGTGAAGGGCTTGGCGATTTTAGAACGTTAATGATAGCTGTATCGCAAAACCCCGCAATGCTGATGTTTCTGGATGCTGGAGTCAATATAAAATCAGCTCCCAATGAGAATTTTGCAAGAGAGATTGTTGAAATTTTTACGATGGGTGTTGGTCATTACACAGAACAGGATGTAAGAGAAGCTGCGAGAACCTTTACTGGTTGGAATTTCAAAGGGTTGGATTTTGAGATTAATGCCTTAGAACACGATAACGATAGTAAGACATTTTTGGGTCATTCCGGAAATCTAGACGGTATTGATGTTATCGACATCATCCTTGAACAAAAAGTAACCTCTGAATTTATTGCTGGGAAAATCTATGGTTTTCTCGCAAGTCAAAAAATCACTGATGATTTAAAAGCGGAATTAGGCGTTTCTTTAAAAAGCAAAAAATACGCACTGAAACCTTTTCTAAAAGACATACTTTCATCTCAAATATTTTATTCAAGCCCGGTAGTAGCAACCCGTATAAAAAGTCCAGTGGAGTTAGTCGTATCAACATACCGTAAGCTTGGGCTGGATAACCTGCCAGGCACTCCAGATTTCAACTACACAACAGGTCGCTTAGGGCAAAGGCTAATGCATCCTCCTACTGTCGCAGGTTGGAGTTACGGAAGATCGTGGATCACACCTAGCCTAATTATACAAAGAAGTAATTTCATCCATGATATGCTTTTCCCTGACATAGCCTTTATCCCATGGGATCGTTACCCAGACGGGGATAATAGCTACAGTATCTTAAGTGTACATAAAAAAGTCAGGGAAGGATTAACGATAACTGACGCCACTAAAGCAGATGTCGACTACGGCGAGGCCGCGCTTTCAAATCAACCAGACAGAAACGAAGAATTCAATACTCGATTTGGAAGTTATCGCGGTTGGCAAATGGCGATAGAAAGAGTTACACCCATAGAGCGGGATCTTCCAGCCATCAACCTGACCGACATGATCTTAAACAACGGAATAGAAAACACTGAAGAAGTGGTTAGCTACTTCGTTGACCGATTTCTGTCCGTTCCTCTTGACCTGTCTACTCAAAAATCGCTAAGCGAATTTCTTCAAAACGAAATTGGCACTCGACAAATTTCGCAAGTGGCCGGCTCTTTGGAGTACCCTCTTAGGATGTTACTCCATCTTATTTTGAGCCTCCCAGAATATCAATTGGGATAATATACTATGGACAGACGCCAACTACTAAAGCAGGCAGCAGCACTCGCAGGAGTCGCGTTGCAGCCAGCGATGTCGATCGGGGCGCCTCTCATCGCACCCAAGCCGCGAGTGCTCGTGATATTCGAATTATCTGGAGGAAATGATGGGCTAAATACAATTGTCCCCTATAGGGATGATGAGTATTACAAGCTGCGCCCTTCGATTGCACTACCCAAAAACAAAATACTAAAAATTGATGATGAATGGGGAATGAATCCAGGACTCGCGGGAATGAAACAGATCTGGGACCGTGGGGATCTGGCGATCATACATGGTTGTGGTTATGAAAGACCGTCATATTCACACTTCACTTCTATGGCTTATTGGCATACGGCTGCTCCGAACAGCGGAGATCCATATGGCTGGGTTGGTAGAACAGCTGATGCTCTAGCGCCCCATGCGCCAGAAAACTATATTATCAATATCGATTCTTCTCAATCTTTAGCTGTGCAAAGTAAATATCACACCCCGATTGTGTTCGACGATCCGTCGGAGTTTCGAAGAATAATACGAAACGAGCAACTCGCGGCAATCCCAGAGATAAAAATAGAAAGTAGCCAAGCGAATCTATCACTCAACTTCTTAAATAATATAGCCAGAAGCGCTACCGCCTCATCGTTGAAAGTCAGGAAAGCATGGGAAAAATATAGCTCTCCTGTTGATTATGGCGTATTCTCCAGTCAACTCGATAAAGTTGCAGCTTGTATCGCTGCAGAGTTCCCTACTCAGATTTATTATGTCGCCTTTCGAAACAATGCCTTCGACACTCATGTGCATCAAGTGAATCTCCATGAACGGTTATTAACATATGCTGCCGATGCAGTAAGAGGCTTTCTCGATGACATGGAACGTCTGGGTATGGCTGACAATGTTTCCCTTATGATGTTTTCTGAATTTGGCAGGCGCGCAGGCGAAAATGCCAACCTAGGTACCGATCACGGAACAGCGAACACAATGTTCTTCGCAGGCAAACCTGTAAAGGGAGGGCATTACGGAAAAACGCCTAACCTTTTAGATCTTAACGATACAGACAATTTAAAATTCACTACAGATTTTAGGCGCGTATATGCGACTGCGATTGAAGGTTGGCTGGAGTCACAAAAAGCTGATGACATCTTGAAAGGAAAATTCCAACCACTTCCTATTTTTACTTAACTCTAACCAACCTTATATTCTTCCAGTGAACTAACCATGACAAATCAAGGCCACTGTTCGCTCAAATGCAGTCTCGGCCAACAACTTCATTTCCTCATCAGTTCTATCTTGAATAGGATGGGCCACGAAAAGGCTATCTGCCGCAAAGCCCACAGCTTCACCATGAGCGATCGCTGCATTTTCAAAAACACTAGAAGCAATAAAGCCTCCGGGAATACCCCTACTGTCTAATTCTTTTATGTCCTGCAAACTGCACGACGTACAAGAACCTCAGTCAGCGAGACCTTCTATAACAGCATCTACATTCCCAACAATCTCTTGAATCAGGCCGATAGGCGCTGGTCTTGCAAATGTAGGTTTTTTATATCTAAAAACAGTAGCTCCAGCCTCAGAAAATAGGCCATCCAGCCGATCTAAGAACACATCACCACGCGCTTTAGATATGTCTAAAAGACCAAGTTTCAATCCCGATAGAGACTTAACTTTCTTTATGGGGTACCTTTCGATAGGTTGTAATTCGCCCGTAGGGTCAAGTAAAACAGAAGTCATAGTTTAATCTCCTTAGTTACAGGGTCTGTCCCTGGTGCACCTTTCATGATCCATCCCGGAATTATTGCTGAAAAAAGACCCGCTTGTCCGCCTGCTCTAACCAGAGTCAAGCCACCTTCACGGAACTTTGCAATTTTTTCAGATTGGCTCGATTGTTCCTTGCTCGCTACTTCGGGGTCTGTGCCCATTCCAAGGTTTTCCCCGCGTATCAAAAGAGCTGATTGGAGAGCATCAACCGTTCTTTCTTTGCTCCACCCGGCATTGTCAAACACTCTTCCGTGCTCTGGGCCAATGATGACTACAGCATCAGAACCGTTGGCCATATCGATATGATTGATGCCTTTTAATGTCCCTGCAAGTGAGTAGATTAAACCCTCTGGCTCTCTGGACTTTTGGTCAACGCAACCGATCGGTCCATCAGCACTAAATAGTGTCACCGCGGAGACACCCCGATCTAACCCGCGTTCTTCAGACAACGTGGTCCAGGAAGTACTTTCATCTTCGGCAAAGCAAAATCCGTATTTTACAGGAGAGCCAAAAGTAGACTGATCAGTTTTTTGAGGCTCGCCTCCTCCAACATTACGCACAGTTAACTGCAGCGCCCTTCCGATAGTAGAGTTCGCCCTACTACCTTGGCCCAGCACATTGCCACTCCAGTTCATATTAATCTCACTGCGTATTGGCCCGTTTACGATCGCCATAGGACCAGAAAACCAAGTTGTGGCTAACAACCCATGCAAACAAAATGCCGGTTCTAATGCTGCTTCAACTGCAGCAAGCACAACCGGGAAATATTCTGGCTTACACCCGGCTAACACCGCGTTTATAGCAACTTTAGATACGGTAAATTGAATGGAATACGGCGGTAAGACCCCCAGTACTTCATTCGGTGCTCGTGAGGTACCTTTAAGCATTCGCAGCACCCGCTCTTGAGTCGGTGGGACTACCGGCAATCCGTCAGTCCATCCATTCTCAAAGCAATACTCTATGTCGTCAGCTAGTAGTGGCAAGGGAATTTTTCGCGCAGAAAAATCAAAGTTCCCGAACTTAGCTTCCAAAACATCAATTATCTCAGGCTCTACAGAACGAGAACCGCATCCAGGTCGCCAATCAGGAAGATCTTCACCCAAAGACTCAAGCTCAAGGCAGCTTCGCCACTCTTCTCGCTCCCATCCAGTTAAACGACTGGATTCTTTCCCACCGGAAAACATTAGTAGTGTCGGAACTATCTCGATATTAAGTCTATAAGACACCTCCAATTCTCGATCGTCGATCACATTGGTAACTGATAAAAAATCTGATGTGTCTTGATAATAGACACTTACTTCCTTACCTGACTGTTCCAACTCTTCAAGTACTGGAGCTATAAGCAGGCATGTAGGACAGTCCTTTTTTACCACGACAATTATCCCGTCTGTAAACTTCATCCAACCTCCATCGAAATTACTAGAACCAGCCAACTATGATTATGCCACGCAATCAAATAAAGACACCTTTTTGTAAAAAAAGAGGTGAAATCAACTTAGGCCTTAATTTCTTGTCCAAATATATGTATCTTTGAATAGGTGGAGAGGTAATGTTTTGAGAGAAAACCCACCTAGAAGGAATTAATTGATGGGCACATTAAATCATCCGGCGGCTGATGTTAGTAAGTCGCGTTTCAAATCGATGGATAAAAGTACAGCTGATGATTGGGAAATCATACGGGCAGAACACAGGAAATTTTTCGCTGGTTTGCCAGAGCGGGTCGTAAATCATCTTATGCTACTGCAGAATGACTATGGAGGTTTTCCTATTGATAGGCTGCAGCATTCCCTACAAACCGCTGAGCTTGCCGCGAATGACGGGAGAGATGAAGAATATGTGGTTTGTGCGCTGCTCCACGATATAGGGGACACTCTTGGCAGCGCAAATCATCCAGATATTGCTGCTGCGATATTATTTCCTTTTGTCTCGGAAAAGAATCATTGGATGGTAAAACATCACGGAATCTTTCAGGGGTACCAATTTTTCCACCATCTAGGGATGGACCGAAATATGCGTGACAGGTATAAAAGCTCTCCCTACTATGACCATACAGAAGAATTCATTAGTAAATACGATGGACCTGCATTCGACGCAGAAAAACCTTTGTTAGACATCGAACTATTTATTCCTATGGTTAAAAAAATATTTTCGGAAGCAAAAAATACGATTTATACAACCATCAAATAGACAAACAATAAAGAGAGACGGCATGCTCGACGGGAAAAACATATTAATAACCGGTGCTAACGGAACACTTGGAAAAGCCGCAACCCAAATTGCGAGGGGCTATGGTGCGGCAGTTGTTGAATTAGATATCAATTTTACAAACAAAAGCATTTCTCAATTTTGTGTTGATCTTACTGACTTAGCAGCTGTAAAAACCTGCCTTGCATCCCAAGACAAAATTGATGCCATCTTTAATATCGCTGGAGCCTTTAGTATGGGCAACTCAGTGGCGACGACCAGCGAAGAGGAATGGGAACACATGAATAATGTGAACGTTAAAACTATGCGCAACATGGTGACGGCAACCCTTCCTCAGATGATTGAGAACAGGAGCGGCTCTATAATTAATATTGGTGCAAATGCGGCTATCCAAGGGCAGGCAATGATGGGGGCATATATCACAGCAAAAAATACAGTCATGCGACTCACAGAAACTATTTCTCAAGAAGTCCGGTCATTTGATGTCAATGTAAATGCAATACTGCCCAGCATAATAGACACCCCCACAAACCGAATTGACATGCCTGATGCTGATTTCAATGCATGGGTTTCCCCCGTCAGTGTTGCAGAACTCATGTGCTTTTTAGCATCCGACAAAGCGAAAGACATTCATGGCGCACTTATTCCAGTCGTCGGACTATCATAAAAGCATAAGATGGCTTCTCTTAAAGATAAATCGACAATAACGGGAGTGGGAGAGACCTTATATTATAAGTCCACCGAAAAAAGTGCTCTGGAACTAGTTTTAGCAGCTTCTTTATCGGCGGTAAATGACGCGGGCTTAACGCCTAAAGATATAGATGGCATCATTCCTTACAGCTCACAAGGAGTTACAGCCGAAGCTATCGCCACAAATTTTGGAATCGACGATCTAAGATACTCCGCGACAACTCCACTGGGAGGAGCCAGTCCAGTGGCCGCGCTGCAAACAGCGGCAATGGCTGTAACAACTGGTGTGGCAAATAATGTACTGGTATGTCTAGGGCGAAGCAACGCTATGGGCAACGAAGGACGGATAACTTCGCGTCTAGCGGAAATGCCACAAATGCGCGTGGTTGCAGAATTTGAAATGCCGGTTGGAGCAAATGCTCCGGCACAGTTTTATGCTCCTATGGCGAGACGCCACATGGAATTATACGGCACAAAAAGCGAACATTTTGCGGAAATAGCAATGGTATGTAGAGCAAACGCGCAACTAAACGACCGTGCAATCATGCGTAAGCCAATGCTAATAAATGACCATCAGAACTCACGCATGATCGCCGATCCTCTGAGGCTATTTGATTGCTCTCTCGAGAGCTTTGGAGCAGCTGCAGTCATAGTGAGTAGTGCGGAGTCTGCTCGTGACATGAAACATATGCCAATTTATATAGGAGGGGTTGCTGAGGGACATCCAGACTCTCCTAGTGCGATTACGCAACGTCCTTTGATGACCACTTTGGGGATCTCTAAAGCAGCACCCATTGCATTTAGAAATGCTGGCATGGAACTGTCTGATATCGATGTCGCCCAAATCTATGACTGCTTCACCTATATTGTGTTGTGCCAGCTCGAAGACTTAGGTTTCTGTAAAAAAGGGGAAGGTGGTGATTTTGTCGCTAGTGGAGCTCTTAAGCGTACCGGGTGTTTACCGATAAATACTCACGGTGGCCTGCTGTCTGAGGCACATATGGCCGGGATGAACCATATAAATGAACTTGTTCGGCAACTTAGGGGGCACTGTGGTGAACGCCAAATAAAAGGCGCAGAAGTTGGGCTCGTGACTGGGTTTGGTGATCTAGGCGACGGCTCCATCGCCATATTACATCGGTAGAGAAAATGAATAGCACGACATCCTCCCAACCACGCCCACTCATTACAACAATCAGCGAGCCCTATTGGACAGGTCTGAAATCGCAAAAGCTCTTAATTCAGCGTTGTAAGAGCTGCTTACTCCTCCGGCATTACCCTCGACCAATGTGTGATGCTTGTCACTCAATGCAGTTCGATTGGAAGGAAGTTTCTGGGGCAGGTCTCGTATACAGCTGGACAGTCTGCCATCATACTTTTCACCCTGCATTTTCTGACGATGCCCCATATACCCTGTTAACAGTGGAGCTTGAAGAAGGCCCTCGCCTGGTAGCTCCCTTAAGACATTCAACTTCTCTCAATATTCAGTTAGGGCTCCCCGTACAAGCAGGCTTCGATCTTATAGATAAAGAGTTGACACTTCCTTTTTTCAAACCCGCCTGAAATATCTCAAGCCATCATCGAAATACCTAGGAAACTGTCTTCCTATATCGCAACCAGATCTCAGCCTCAAATCTGCCGAGCAAGAAACTCATTCATTACCGTAGCTACGTAAACAGGAGTCTCCTGCTGCGGATAGTGAGCCGCATTTCGAGAAATAACAAGTTCTGCGTTAGGATACCAATTCAAAAAAGTCTCCTCCAATATCTTTGGTGTAAAGGGTTCCATATCATACTCTCCCCCAATAACTAACATCGGAGTGGTATTACCCTCAATTTCGTCTAAGAACCCCTGATTCGAAAGACTTTCAAGGTAGCCATGTTGCGCCTTCTCTAGCCTAGAAGCGCGGGTCTGCCGAACCTTAAATCCTATCCATTCGTCACAAAGTCGCTCTCCAGTCAAAGCATCGAAAGCTTTCTCTAACATCTCGTTGCTAACAATCGAGCCTTTAATAATCTCAAAACCTTCAGGGGTAAAACTTAATCCGGAGGCAGCTACAGGTGTATTTAGTATCGCAGATTTGATGCGTGAACCGCCGTCCAATACTACTCTCTGAGCTAGCATGCCACTCATCGAATGGCCTACTATATGAAATTTTTCCCATCCTACATTGTCGGCCAAAGCAAGAATGTCAGCCGCTGCTTCTACAGGTGTATAGTCTCCCGGGATATTACGGGACTCTCCATAGCCTCGAACCTCGACAAAAGCATAAGTGAATCTAGAGGTATCAAAAAAATTACGCGCAAATTCCCAAGTGTCTCGGCAACCATAGAAGTCATGCATTACGATGACACCTTCCGATCCTGAGCCATAAAGTTCATGTCCTAAAATCACTATATTATCCTTCTTTTTTTAATTAATTTCGGATTGCTCAAAGGCGTAGGAAGCTTTATATACCAACTTCTCCTCAAAATGACGCCCAACCAACATTAATCCAACGGGTAGGCTGTCAACTTCTCCACAGGGTATCGAAATGGATGGGTGCCCAGTCAAATCTGTCGCTGGGGTATTAGGCACCATTTCAAGAGCTCGAGAGACGATTTCCTCGGGCGACGCCGAAGGCGCCGGGATAGGTGGAGCTGTGATAGGAAGTGTTGGCATCAATAAAATATCACATTTTGAAAGCGCTTCATCGTATGCTGCAGTCAGACGAGAACGTAAGTTCTGAGCTTTGGCATAATACTTTCCACCATAAGTCTGGCTCATATACTCACCAGTCAGCATAACTAGTTTAGTTTGTGGACCGAATTTATGAGTTTGAGTTCTCCAATTCGAATGGTAGGACATCAAACTCGGCACATACCCACCTCTTCTGTTCTTACCATAGCCATTATCATGCATCATAGAATCGACTAACCCTTCTATGTAGATAGGTGTCCATATAGCCGTGCTAACCGAATGCATAGGAATTGAAATTTCTTCAACCTCAGCTCCTAGGCTTTTCAATCTAGCAGCTGCATTACGAACACATAGATCTACCTGAGGATCAGAGTTTTCGTGCCCAAAGCCCTCTCTCACGACACCGATCCTCAACCCGCTGACCCCTTCGTCCAAACCTTCTAAATAATTACTAACCTGGATCCCAGCCTGGTTATTATCAACACCATCTGCACCAGCCAGAACACCCAAAAGCAAAGCGTTATCTTCAACACTTTTAGTCATAGGCCCAACGTAGTCAATCGTCATGTCGATAGGCATGGCCCCAGTGTATGGAACCAAGCCAAAGGTTGGTTTCAGCCCTACCACACCACAGAAAGAAGCGGGAATTCGACATGAACCTCCGTGATCGGTACCAACTGCCATATCAATCTCACCAGCCGCTAACAGGGCCCCACAACCACTCGACGATCCTCCTGCAGTGCGACTGATGTCATGCGGATTTAATACAGGTCCTTTCGCATTCGTGTGGCTTCCTCCAGATGTACAGAAATATTCTGAATGTGCCTTTCCTACGACTGTGCCTCCAGAGGCAAGTACTCGCGTCACTGCAGTCGCATCGACTTCAGGAATGTACCCTTCTAAGGTCGAAGAGCCGTTCATCATCGGAGTTGACGCCACCATAATATTATCTTTGAACGCAACCCGCTTACCACGTAACGGACCTGCTAATTCACCTTGTATCTCCGTCTTCCAATACCAAGCATTATACGGGTTGTCTTCTTTATCTGGTTCAAAACCCGAATCTCTCGGTGAGAGTATCGGCGGTACATCTTCTGGAATACTATCTAACACATCGTAAACGGCGAGATTGCTCTCAAGCAGCTCTTTCAGAGTTTTCGCTTCTTCCGAATCCAGCTGCATATGTATTTGCTTGCCAATCGCTTGTATCTCGTCCAAATTTGGTCGCTTTACTGTCATAAATCTTATCCCTTTATTCTAACAATGACGTTGTGGACGCTCTCAGTCACAGCATGGTTCCGAGCAACCACCTTGCTGGACCACACAACAATATTTTATACTTACAGAAGACCTAGCAGAAAACATAAAGGCACTAGGCCTTAGGCCTTCTGGCTAGACAGTTTATTTTAAATCGAATAAGGAACGCAACCATATCATGACACAAGAAAATCAAGTCACTCCAGAATTCCTCGCATCATTTACACAAGCCTGGAATGACAAAGATATAGATAAATTAATGAGTCATATGGCCGACGACTGCGTATTTATGGCATCAGTAGGTTTAGAAACTGAAGGCGCGTTATGGACGGGAACTGAAAAAGTACGAGAGGGATTTGCGAGTCTCTGGATTGGTTACCCAGATGCTCACTTTGAAGCAGTCGGAGAAGACATAATTTTGGGTGACCGCGGTTGTAGCGAATGGATTTTTACTGGCACGAGAAAGACAGATGGAGCAAAGGTAAAAGCTAGAGGATGTGACGTCTACACATTCAAAGACGGTAAAATATTAATCAAGAACTCAATGCGCAAACAAAAGCCATAATCAGTCGGCTAATCCTCTAGCTTCGTTTGGTAAGTTTTTTCTAGCTGGGCGACAGACTCTAAACTGGAGATCACGCTAGCCAAGGTACTCTTGTCTAGCTTCTTGCCATCTTGATCGCTTAAGAAAAAAACATCAACAGCTTGTGCTCCGAAGGTAGTGATATTCGCACCGCGAATACTCACACCCACATCAGAAATTGCTTTTGCCAATAGAGACAACAATCCTTTTCGGTCAGCTGCGATAACTTCTACCGCGCTCAGGCTTGATGCGGCGGCTTCATGGTATCTAACACTTACTGGTACAGACTCCATAAGTACATCAAACTTCATTGACTCCTGAGAGACCTGATGAACCGCGCCAGAGTGGGCATCGATAACCCTCTGCTGAATCCTTTCTAACTGCCCTTTTTCGGTAATTGCGACACCTTTTGCGTCTGTAATCTGAAACTCATCTAAAACTCTTCCATCTCGCAATGCATACGCATGAGCCACAAGAACAATAGTGTTGGCATCGGCAAGTGTTGAGGTTAGCTCGAAAAACAATCTTGATCTATCTATTCCCCATGTCAGTATCTGAGTATACCCACCCTCTTTATTAGAGATTAAATGAACACCAGATTCCTTTCTAAGCAGGCGGCATAATATCAAAAGAAAAGCAGGGGTATGGCGCATAACTAGCGTATTAGTAAAAACATCTAACATTCTAGCGACTATTTTTTTCTCAACCGAGGTTGTGTTTTTTAGAACACTTTTCTTTCTGGTACGCAATCGCTCTAATTCATCCATTGGCACCGCCTCGCCCATCCTTAAATAAGATTCTGAAGCGCGAAATAGTTGAGTAAAAAGATGTCCTTTCCATTCCGTCCAAGTACCCGGACCAACAGCTGTGACATCCGCCACAGTCAGAACAAAGAGATAGATGAGTCGTTCTCGATCACCCACAAAGTTACTAAAATCCGCAATGACCTCTTGATCAGTAAGGTCGTAATGTTGCGCAGTTTTAGATAAACGAAGGTGATGCAGTACTAGCCAACCAACAATCTCCTGATCATCACTCGACAGTCTTAGTCTTTTACAAAATTTCTTAGCTAAGCTCTCACCTAGAACGGAGTGATCTCCACCTCGACCTTTTGCTATGTCATGAAATAACAACGCTACATAGAGTAATTCTGGACGTTCCAGTTCTCTCATAAGCTGCGAGGCCAAAGGCATCTCGATATATTGACCACTCCCTATCCTAAAATCACGTAAGATATCTATAGCGCGGATAGTGTGAGCATCTACAGTGTAATGATGGTATCGGTCAAACTGCCCATGACCGGTAATTCTCTTAAACTCCGGGCAAAATTGTCCTAGAATTCCAGTTTCGTGCATTTGACTCAGAGCCGCAGTCACATTCCTGTCCGAACGCAGAATGCTTAAAAAAATGCTATTCCCTTCTCGCGAGTTACGGACTTCAGAATTTACAAGCGCTGCATTTTTCTTAATGATACGCAATGCCTTGCTATCTAAATATCTCTCTTTTTCTTGTGCTAGGCTAAAGATACTGAGGAGATTTAATGGGTCCGCGGTAAACTCACTTACATCAGAAATGCCGACTTGATTCTTCCTGAGTTGCATACCTCGTCCTAAAGAAATACGCCGCGAAAATCTCGAAGGTGGAGACATTTCCTCTTCGAAGTGTTGTAGAAACAAACTGGTAAGATCGTCTATTCGTCTTACATTTAAAAAATAATTCTTAAGAAAACGCTCGACCGCACTAGATTTTTCGCTATCACGGTAACGAAAGCTCGTAGCTAATTCTGTTTGATAACTGAAAAGCAAGCGATCGTTCTCTCTACCCGCAAGAAAATGTAGCCCTGAGCGTACCCGCCATAAAAAATCTCTTCCACTCACAAACCCGCTAAACTCAGCTTCATCTACCAAACCTTTTCGCAATAACTCTCTCGCTTTAGGCACTCCATACCAACCCATAGCAAGCCAAAAAATTGTGCTGACATCTCTCAAACCACCTTGACCATTCTTGCAGTCTGGTTCCATCACAAAAGCTGTCCCACCCTGAGAGCGTCTTCGAACTTTGCATTCTTCCATTTTTAAGATGCAAAATTCTAATCGTTGTTTCCTACTCCAATGTTGAGGATGGATAGAGTTTTGTAGCTGTTTATATAGCATGCCGGAACCACTAATAAGCCGGCTCTCCATCAATGCCGTACGGCTATGATGATCTGTCTTACTGAATTCACGTGCTTCTCTAGGCGTCCTTACAGCGTGACCCAACACTGCTCCAGAGTCCCATATACATTGAATGAAAGACTGAATTCTTTGATTTAGATTTGTGTTACGGCCTTCTGCTACCAAGAAAAGAATATCCCAGTCAGAGTGGGGACAAAGCTCTGACCGGCCATAACCGCCTACCGCTACAAGGTCGACATTGGCATGATCACTGCCACCCACTTGAGACCAAAGATCAATTAAAAAAGTATCCACAGAAGAACTGAGCATTTTCACGATTGCTCTTCCTCCTTGTCGTCCATAAAGTCTTTTCTCAGTCGTATTCAATATTTTTGCGTGTGCAGACTTCAAACTTTCTACGGAAATTATTGACGAGTTTTTCTCTGGCATACTTTATCTACTAACTGTGAATTTTACTTCTGTTCTGCATATTGTGTTATACGTTTTTATTATACCGTTCGCGAGGTGGGAACATGTCCTTATGCACTAAAAAATACAGTCTAGCTTAATCTCTGCATACCGCAACACGATCCTACTATACATGGCTCGGATTACCAGTTATTGCGTAATTCTCTAAGCTTTAAAAATACAGTTCTCGCATCGACCTGCTCAGGAAGTTCGTCAAATTTTTCACGCAATCTCGCTATCACAGTCGGATTTTGCAAACGAAAAAATGTGTTGATTTCTTTTTCTAAAGCTAGGGTAGATATTAAAGCTTTGTCCAAGTCTTGCATTTCTGTTTTCTGTAAAATTTGTTGTGCGGCTTCATTGTCAGGCTCACGATCTAACGTAAATCTCAGATTATTATCGATATAGTCGTGACCTGGATAGATTCGGGTGCTGTCAGGCAGAATGGAGAGCTGTTGTGTAAAGGTCATATACATATCATCTGGATCACCTCCGTTATGGCAGTTTCCTGCTCCAGCGTTAAAAAGTGTATCTCCACAAAAAAGAGCTGGGCTGTCGCTGTGTGCATAAAGACAAATATGGCTCATTGTATGACCAGGGGTATCCAATGCCTCTAACTCAACAGATGTGCCAACACTCACCACATCACCAACTCCTAGGCCAACATCTACGCCTTCAATAGATGCTTTAGCATGAGCGAATAACTTTGCTTTAGTGGCAGCTATTACGGCTTCGTTACCGCCTGTATGATCAAAGTGCTCATGCGTATTCAAAACCTTAGTGATTTCCCAACCATGCTTTTTAGCCACTGCCAAACATTTATCTGAATCCAATGGATCCACAGCTAGTGCTTCTCCACTTGCTTCGCATACGATAAGGTAATTAAAATTACGATAAGCATTCCCTGTCCATATTTGTTCAACGTGCATCAAGAAACTCCTTCGATTCTGCTTTAATATAAGGGTACGTTGGTCACCAAGCGCACAACATAAAATGTTTATGGCAATAGTGGGGAATACGAAAACTAAATGCAACTAGGAGCAATCTATCTATGAGCGCAGGTGAAAAACTAGATGGCACACCAGTCCCAATGCACTTCTGGGAGGGAGTCAACAAAAATTTGATTGCGGGCGACATGTGGGGAAAAGGGAATAGTACGACCGTCATGCTCCTTCATGGTGGGGGGCAAACAAGACATGCTTGGAAAGGGACCGGAGAACTACTTGCTAAAGCTGGATATCATGCCGTTGCTATAGATGCCCGTGGGCATGGAGACTCTGATTGGGCTGCTGATGGAGCCTACTCGCAAGATTTAATGGTAGCGGATCTAACTTGCGTGCTAGCTTCATTAGGCACCCCTAACCCAGTACTAGTGGGGGCTTCAATGGGAGGGATTAGCAGCCTAATGGCCATCGGTGAAGATCATATCCACGCAAAAGGCTTAGTGATGGTAGACATCGCACCACAAACAGAGCCAAGTGGCGTCAAGAGAATAGGCGAATTTATGGCTCACAAACCTGAAGGATTTGAGTCTTTGCAAGAGGCAGCCGACTGGATCAGTGCCTACCAGCCTCACCGAAAGAGCACTTCTAATTTGAGCGGCCTCGCCAAGAATCTAAGGCTTAACCCTATGGGGAAATACTCTTGGCACTGGGATCCACGATTCATGACAATGAGAAGTGAGATTCAAAACCGTGAAGCGAGATTGAATGAATGCACGCGCGCACTAAATGTGCCAACTCTATTGGTAAGAGGAGCCCTATCGGACATACTAAGTGAAGAGGGCGCTGCACACTTTCTCTCTCTGCATCCAGAGTCGGAATACGTCAACATTACTGATGCTGCCCACATGGTTGCAGGAGATCGAAACGACATTTTTAGCAAATCAATTTTAAGCTTTTTAAAACGTAACACCTAGTTAATTTGGTAGGGGAAAAATTAGTCAAGAAACGCTCAATAGATTGCGGTATCGTAGTCATGTATATACTAAAAATTATCTGAGTAGGGAGCTACTAAGTAATGGTAAACGTAGATAAAAAAAGTTCGCAAAAATATGATGTGATTGTCGTTGGTGGCGGTTTTTCAGGTCTTTATATGCTGCACAAATTAAGAAAAGAAGGGTTGTCAGCAGTCGTGTTTGAAGGTGGCGATAACGTGGGCGGGACTTGGTTTTGGAATCGGTATCCCGGTGCGCGGTGTGACGTCCCGTCAATGCAATACTCCTACCAATTCGACGAACAACTACAACAAGACTGGGAATGGCCTGAAAGATATTCTTCGCAACCTGATATCCTCAAGTATATTAACCATGTAGCCGACCGATTCGATCTCAGACGTGACATTCAGCTACAAACTTGGGTAGAGTCAGCTACTTACAATGAAGAAGAAAAACAATGGCACGTGAAAACCTCGAAAGGTGAAGCCTTTGCTCGTTTCTGCGTAATGGCAACTGGCTGCCTGTCCTCCACTAATACACCCGATGTTCCGGGAATAAAAGAATATGCCGGCCAAGTGTTTCACACTGGGAATTGGCCCAAAAGTGAGGTTGATTTCACGGGCAAGACCGTAGGAATACTTGGCACTGGATCGTCAGCAATTCAGTCTATACCTCTCATTGCTGAACAAGCTGAGCACTTATATGTCTTTCAACGCACACCCAATTTTTCGGTTCCGGCGGCAAATGGTCCGACTAACCGGCAAGAAGCTAGCAAGATCAAAGCACGATACTCAGAGTTTCGAAAAGAATGCGCGAATAAATTTACTGGCTACGATATGCATTTAAACGAAAAAAGCGCTGCTGAAGTCAGCTCTAATGAGAGGGTAGAAGAATACGAAAAACGGTGGGCAAATGGAGGATTAATGTTCTTAGGTGCATTTTCCGATCTTCTAATTAATGAAGATGCGAATGAAACTGCGGCCGAGTTTATTCGACAAAAAATCTCTTCTATTGTGGAAAATCCTAAGGTTGCTTCACTGCTGATGCCAGATCATAAAGTAGGTTGCAAAAGGCTATGTGCAGATAGCGGATACTATTCCACTTTTAACCGCGATAACGTTACTTTGATTGACATAAGTAAAAACCCCATATCTAGCTTCCAATCTATGGGTCTTACTACTTCAAATGGAGAATGGACATTTGATAACTTGGTGCTCGCTACCGGCTTTGATGCCATGACAGGCGCCATCTCAAAAATTCATGTAACTGGGAAACAAGGTAATTCTCTTCGAGAAAAATGGATCAAAAACCCCAAAGCCTATCTTGGTCTTGGTATTTCAGGTTTCCCTAATTTGTTCACAATAAACGGACCAGGAAGTCCTTCAGTTTTAACGAACATGCTTCCTTCCATTGAGCAGCATGTAAACTGGATAACAGACTGTATTAATTGGACAAAATTGAAGGGATTTGATTCTATAGAAGCTACATTAGAAGCAGAAGAAACTTGGGCAGAACATGTCAATGAAGTTGCGGGCCAGACGATTTTTCCTACCTGTAATTCTTGGTACCTGGGAGCAAATATTCCTGGCAAGAAAAGAACCTTTCTCCCTTACTTAGGATTCCCTCCTTATGTAGAAAAATGCGAAAGTGTCGCACGTAACAACTACACAGGATTCGAATTCTCTTAAGTACTAAGACATTTGATACTTATTAGCGACTTCCCATCAATTGTCTATACTGACCCACAACAATAACCATCTTGCTTGCGCGTGCAAGTAACGATAAAATTCAATTACGATTAATGTTTATGCGCTATCCCTTCCCTATCATAGTTTCTGCATAAACTACTCAATTAGAAAGATTGGAGTTTACATTTTTGTGAATAAGTATGACGCAGTGATAGTCGGTGGTGGTTTTGCAGGTATCTATATGCTTTATAAAGCCAAAAAAATTGGCCTAAAAGCGAAACTCTTGGAAGCCGGGGATGAAGCCGGTGGCACTTGGCACTGGAACCGATATCCTGGTGCTCGCTGCGACATAGAGAGCATGCAATATTCTTATCAATTCGATGATGCACTCCAACAAGAATGGGAATGGAGTGAAAAATATGCCTCTCAGCCGGAAATACTAAAATACATTCAACATGTAATAGAGAGATATGAGCTTGGTTCCGACATGTTGTTTAATACTCGGGTTATGTCTGCTGAATACGATCAAAGCTCTAGCAGGTGGACTATTAATACTGATGGGGAGACTTATGACAGCCAGTTCTGCATTATGGCTACAGGTTGCCTCTCCTCCGCGAACATGCCGGACTTTATAGGAAAGGAAATCTTCAAAGGTCCTATCTATCATACTGGAGAATGGCCCAAAAAAAGCCCAGAATTCAGTCAAAAAAGAGTGGGTATAATAGGAACAGGGTCTTCTTCTATCCAGGCAATTCCGATCATTGCAGAACAAGCACAACATTTAACTATCTTTCAAAGAACACCTAATTT
>Ga0115551_1000349_pt1 | contig 32445 bp, 23 predicted proteins | sample COGITO_mtgs_1103_FD_87179 | JGI IMG/M metagenome (GOLD analysis project Ga0115551, IMG submission 87179) | Pelagic marine microbial communities from North Sea - COGITO_mtgs_110321 | ecosystem: Environmental > Aquatic > Marine > Epipelagic | place: Germany:Helgoland, sampling site Kabeltonne... | reverse complement strand
TTCAAAAATGCTTGGCGAGCGATAACCATTTCTTGGCTATCCCCCGGGTTTTTAGATTTTTTCTTGTGCGCTAAAAGAAGGTTTAAATATCCTTGGCGTGCACGGTCGAAGCTGTGATTATTCACACAGCTCAAACTTTTATTGCTCTCGTTTGCGTGTAGGCTTTCCTTGCATACAGGGCATAATAAAATTGATGCAGTCATTTTATTTAGAATCTTTTATTGAGTGTCTAGTAATAAGTTTTCTAGGATACGTTGGTAAATTGTAGCCAAGATATTCAAATCTTCCGCTTCAACACACTCATCTACTTTATGGATGGTGGCGTTGCGTGGGCCAAGTTCGATAACTTGAGATCCTGTTGGTGCAATGAAGCGCCCATCGGATGTTCCGCCAGCGGTGCTTAATTCAGTATCGATACCGGTGACTGTCTTAATTGCAGCAACAGTCGCGTCGACCAATGAACCGGATGACGTTAAGAATGGCTGGCCGCTTAGGTTCCAGTCGATGTCGTAGTCTAGGTTGTGCTTGGCAAAAATCGCTTCAGTACGTTCTTTCAATATCTCTGCTGTTAACTCAGTAGAAAAACGGAAGTTGAACGTTACTACGCAATCGCCAGGAATAACGTTGGTCGCGCCAGTCCCTGAATTGATGTTTGAAATTTGGAAGCTGGTAGCTGGGAAAAAGTCGTTGCCGTTATCCCAAGTTTCAGCCGTCATTTCTGCAAGTGCAGGGGCTACGTCATGAATCGGATTACGGGCTAATTGTGGATAAGCCACGTGACCTTGAATGCCTTTAACTGTTAATACACAGCCTAAAGAACCGCGACGGCCATTCTTGATGGTATCGCCGGTATCGGTCGTACTTGAAGGTTCGCCGACGATGCACATGTCTATTTTTTCGCCACGGGCTTCTAAGGTTTCGATTACTTTAACCGTGCCGTTTTTCGCCGGGCCTTCTTCATCGCTGGTAATTAAGTAAGCGATAGAGCCTTTATGATCTGGATGTTCTTTAACGAAGTTTTCAGTTGCGATCATGAATGATGCGATGGAGCCTTTCATGTCGGCGGCGCCACGGCCGTATAACAAACCATCGTGAATTTGTGGTTCAAACGGAGGGTAAGTCCAGTTGCCTTCAGGGCCTGTAGGTACTACGTCGGTATGGCCTGCAAAGCAAACCAATGGGCCTTCGGTGCCACGGCGAGACCAAAGGTTATCGGTATCGTCGAAGCGCATTTCTTCGTGTTTAAAGCCGACCGCGCCTAGGCGATCCATCATAAGTTGCTGACAACCGGCATCGATTGGGGTTACCGAACGGCGTTGCATTAGATCAAAGGCCAGTTCTAGTGTGGGTGTCAGTTTTACGGTCATGAGGAGGCTCTCGATAGCGGTTTATGTTGGGTGTTTGTATATAACAGGATGCGCGCGATTGTATCATGTTTTATTTGTCAGCTTATCCACCGATCCTAATATTCCACGCAGCATGCGCAATTCTTTTGCATTCGGCTGGGCGCGGGCAAACATCTGTTGTAGGCGTAAGATGGCTTCACCTGGATGATTTTTGACGAGGAAGCCGGTATCTGACAATGTCGATTCTAGATGCTGATAGAAGCGTTCCATGTCTTGTTGACTGGCATACTCTTCCGATTCGGCAGATGCTTCAATGCTGGATGTTTCAGTCGTTGATACTAGATCATCGCGGTGTAGGCCGAATTGTTTGAATAATTCGTAACTGACTATCTGGACAGCTGAGCCAATATTAAGCACGTCATACTCAGGGTTTCCTGGAATATAAAGCAGTTGCTGGCAGAGTCCGAGCTGTTCGTTGCTTAATCCCATGCGTTCACGGCCAAATACGATGGCGATTTTCTCATTGGGGTTGGCTTTTATCCAGCCTGCGGCTTCTTCGGCACTGACTTGCGGGCGAGTATAATTGCGTTTGCGAGCGCTGGTGGCGAATACCTGAGTGCAGTCGGCGATGGCTTCTGTTAGCGATTCAACCACGATGGCGTTATCTAATACGTCCAGTGCTCCAGCCGCACGGCTACTGGCTTCGTCGGCGGGGTACTCTCTAGGATCGACAAGATACAGCTCGTTTAAGCCCATTGTTTTCATCGCTCGGGCAATCGCGCCGATGTTCCCTGGATGATAGGTTTGGACTAAAACAATGCGAATTGAATCTAATATGTTATTTGAGCTATTCACTCGAGAATTCCCACTTTAGCTAAAACAGTTGGTAAAAATTTTTGAAATGGTATCATACTCGGCTTATATAATAATCGATTAGGAAGCCTTCTTAATGAGCGAATCTCTGACCCTTGACCAGTTAAACCAAATAATGGATGATGCTGATCTGTTGAAATCTAAGGAAGAAATTGAGGTCGCTTTGGATCAATTGGCCGGTGGTATTACTGAACGCTTATCATCGAGCATGCCTGTCGTGTACTCCATTATGAATGGCGGTCTTATTTTTGCGGGTAAATTGCTACCTCTTTTGAGCTTCCCTTTAGAAGTAGGTTATATGCACGCGACGCGTTATCGCGGCGAAACTCAGGGCCAAACTGAGCTTCAGTGGCAAGCCCTTCCTTCTTGTCCTATGGATGGTCGTACGGTTTTGATTCTTGATGACATCTTCGACGAAGGTAATACCTTGGCTGAAGTGGTTGAAGCATGCAAAGCTCAAGGTGCTAAAGAAGTTATCACTGCAGTATTAATTAATAAGGTTCATGACCGTAAGAATACAGATCTTCAGGTTGATTTCTGTGGTCTGGACGTTGAAGACCGTTTTGTCTTTGGTTATGGCATGGATTACCGTGGCTACTGGCGTAATGCCGAAGGTATCTTTGCAGTTAAAGGCCTTTAGTTTTCAGCAAAAACGGCTATGTTTCCATAGCCGTTTTTGGTTTCAAGACTTTTTCGAGACTTGATTTGGCATCTTCCAATCTAGATAAATAAATAGCAAAGCCGATACCAATAGACTTAATTGAATGGTTAAAATCCAACCCTCGGTTAGCCATAACCAGCGATTGTTGATAAAACCGTCTGCCAGTAAGGTCACAATAAATCCTATACTGGTTAAACGCAGCAAGTAATGACTGAGTTTAAAACCGTCTTTAATAACGAAAGGCGCCAGTATCATTAGCAACCAGCTACTCCAGAAAACCCATTCCTCTGCATGATGATGCAAGCCCGAATCTGGTGCTAAATTCAAACCATACAATATTTGACTGCCTGCAAATGTCAGACTCGTTGCGACAACCAAGCCTCCACAAATCCCTAGCGTCAATTTGCTTAACCAATGCTCCATGCCATGCCCGCGTCGGTGCAGCCATAATATATTACCGGTTAAAATAAGTCCGCAGGCGGCCAGTGCCGATAATGCGTAGAAAACTTTGAGCCAGGTATTGCCGAACAAAACGTAGTGCAGGGGTGTTACGGCAGCAAAAATTCGTTGAAAGGGACCTTTGCCGACAAAAGACCCTTGGTGTATTTTTTCGCCTGACGTGAGGTTATACGTGACGGTTTCAAGGTTACTCAGTTTGTCTTTATGGTATCCACTGAATTTAATAATGCCGCCGACATCGGCCATTAATTCTGTGTGTTGATCTGAGGCGGATGCTTGCAAGCCATCCACTTGAATAAGCTCCACAGACGTATTCGGTAAGTCGATTTCTAGTTGATCAAATAACGTATTCAAAAGATAAACGGGAGCGTATTCTCCAGTGATTTCAGCTCTAGGCCCGAGTACCGCAACCGTCGCTTTTTCTACATCGCCATTAAATGCTGCTAAGGCAAGAATAGGAGATATTAAACCCAGTAATCCTAAAATGGTTCCGGTAAAAGCCAAGATTAATGTAAAGGGCAGTGACCATAGACCCAGTAATTTGTGTTGGTCTGTTAGCAGTAATCGCCAACTGCGTTTCGGGCGCAACATAACAAACTCTTTGCGCCATTTTAAGTGAATAAAAATGCCTGCAATAATGGCTAATAACATGGCCATTCCAGAAAGCCCAACCAAATAGCGTCCCCATGGATTGGGTAAATGTAAGTCGGTATGAAGGTGCGCTAATAAATGATTCAGTTCAGAAGGTGACGGTGGAAATTCTTGATAGTTGCTGGCATTCAAATAACGCAAGTCTGGTTCTTTGTCTTCATAAAAATGAGCAAATATTATGTGATTATTAATGTCGTTAGCGGGCTGAATGAAAAACTTTTCATGCTGAAAGTTGATTTCTTTGCTCGCCTGAATGGTTCGTTCTAAATCAAATACTTTTTCTTGCTGTTTAGATTGCTGTTCACTGAATATTGGATATTGCCAGTATTCAATTTCATGATCAAATAGCGCAGGTATGCCTGAAAAGGTGACAATGAAAAGCAGTATTCCCGATATGATACCGATCCACGAGTGGCTACTGTATAGCGTTTTATGAGTTTTCTGTTGCATGCCAGAGCCTATTTAATGAGTAAACTGAAAATGATTATAACGATTGCGATCATAAGAATCGACAGTATTCTTAACCACGCATGACGGCCATTCGTAGCCAATATTGCCCAATAAAATAATGCCGCCCAAAAAACAAAGAAGAAGGTACCGCCCGCAAATATCTGCTCAATGACATCACCAAATGGCCAAATTAATGTGATGCATACCGTGAGGGCTATCGTGGTAATCAACGCGCCTAAAATAGCCGCGGTGTTTTTACTGCCATGACTATCGATTATGTTTTTTAAACGTTCGCCTAATCGTTTATTCGGTACCGACATGGTTGGCTCCTGTATTTTCTAGTCCTAAACTTAGGTTTAAATCTAGGCCTAAATTCAGACCTAAATCAAAGCATAAAAGAACAAAACCGAGCATGCTCGCAATGGTTATAAACACAATGATTCTAGGCTGCCAAATTCTGAGTTGTACAAAGCATAAACCGAGAGCAACTAAAGCAAATAACCCATAGAACAAACCTTTTTCAAAACCAAACGGTTGGCCCATAAGTAATGTTGAAAAAGCAATCAGCAGTCTGCCAGCATAACGACGTGTTTGATTAATTTTAATACTACGATGTTCTGTTAATCCGTACATCAAATGAAGTGCTGGCCAGATTAAAAATATTCCTAAGGGCATTATCTAGAACCTTTCGAAAATTTATTATAAATACACTATACGTTCAGTGATGATTAAATAGAAAAGGCCAGAACTCAGTCTGGCCTAATTATTTACATTAATTTCTATTTATAAAAATTAATAATCGATACTGTAGTTCATGCTAAGCGTACGACCTTGTGCCGGTAAATCTGACGAGACACCTGTGCTTGGGTAACCACGAACTTGGTTATAAAGATGTTGGTATTCTTTATTGGTCAAGTTACGAATCGCAATCCCTAAAGTACCTTTGGGTAATTCAAATGAGGTTAATAAATCAAAGGTTGTATATCCAACAAAAGGAACCGTTGTTGCGCTATTACCTTCGCGATGGGCTTCTTTGTAGTCGCTTAAGTGAAGTGCTTGTAAGCGAGTATTGAAAATACCAGGCATTTGATAGCCTAGGTGTGCCGTAATTTTTTGTGGAGAAACCCGTTCAGCAGGCAGTGAAACCCAGCCACTTCCTTCACTGCGTGTTTTCCCTCGCGTATAAGAGTACGTTGCTCCAGTATTAATATTGTCGGTTAAGTAGGCATTGACTAAACCTTCGAAACCCCAAATTTCTTCTTCCTGATCTAACAGTTCTGCTTCACCGGTTGAGGCGTTGAAGTAGATCGATTTATCGGAGCGGTTGAAGAAGCCCGCAGCGGATAATTCTAAGCTATCAAATTGTCCACGCCAGCCGAAATCCCAAGAGTTTGTTTTAATAGCATCAATGTTATTACTTTCTAAAACAGGTTCCGAGGAAGCATTATCAGTGAATACCGAAACATTGCGTAATAAGCGAGTAATATCAGGAACAGTGAATCCTTGACCAAAGCTTATGTAGACTTGTTGCGCTTTATTAAGGTCATAAACTGCACCGGCATTGAATAACGTTGCATCAAAGTCTTTGCTGCCACCTTCGCGTGTGCTTACCGTATCGGAGTATTTTAGGTAGCTGCCGACACCTCCCAACGCACCAGCTTCCAAGTCTGTGACGTAATCAAGAAATTGATTCGTGGTCATGCCATTGAGGCCGGCTAATGTTTGTAAGTTGGTATCTTCTAGCTGGCTATTATAGAAAGCAGCGTTTAGAACATCGTCTCCAGAAACAAAGTCATCGACTTCCACATGAATCGTTTCATAGCGAAGACCTGCGCGTAAAGTCAAAGCTTCAACAGGGGCAAATTGAGCTTGAAGAAAGGCTGCTTGAGTTGTCGTTTCTGTTTCTGGACCTGCGTTAACAACAGTGCCTGTTTTATTTAATGTTGTTTGACCACTCGCAATGTATTCATTGTAATTATATTCAATTGAAGTTTGGTTTCCTTTGTCTTGAATATAGTCAATACCGTATGTCAGACCTAAATCTTTACCATCAATCTCTATTTTGCTATCGAGAGCGACTTTAAAATCTAAGGTTGTTGTTTCAATTCTAGATTGTGTAATCGTAGAACCCGCAGCGGAAGAACCAAAAATAGCCGCTGTGGTACTCGCTCCTTGACCTATAAAAGATGCTGCCTGAGCCCAATCAGTTTGAATAAAAAGAGGCGCGCCGAGATAAGGATAAAAATATAAATCCTGTTCGCGATAACTGGCTTGTGCAATTAAGGTTTGACCAAAAAAGTTTTCTTCAGTGAAGTCTAATGTGAAGCTTTGGCGTTTTGTGGCAGGTTGCTGATTAAGTTTCAGGCCATCAATCGATTGTGGTTCGTAATCCCCTGATTTCCCTACAACCCCTAGCGGCAAACCTAAATAGGCTGCGGATGGTTCACCAAAATCGGCGGCAGCATCAGTATCCATTTCTTCATCGAAATATTGCAGGCCTGCACTAATTTTGCGGGTATCAGATATTTGGTAACCACCATTAAGTATAAAATCAACGGTATCTGTATTATCACGAGCAAGTTGATTTGGGTCTGTTGCAATACGGTCGCCATCACTATCGACATAATTGCCACGCTGCTCCAAGCTAATGCCTGCTAAGAAATCAAACTTACCGAATTTCCCTGCGACATCTTGAGCCAGCTTATAGCTTTGATTTTCAGAATCTCTATCTTCAGTACTCATAGTCAAACCTAATTCACTATGGAAGGTGAGACCGTCTTGACTGGCTTTTTTGGTGATGATGTTGATAACACCACCTGTTGCGCCCGCGCCATAAATGGCTGTTGCGCCGGAAATAATTTCAATACGTTCAATGTTACTTGGGGAGATTGTTGAAAGTTGACGAGATACCCCACGGTTTGAGCGCTGAGCAATACCATCAATCAATACTAGAATGCCGCGGCCGCGAAGGCTTTGATAATAATTCGATACTGAGTTATCACCGGCACCCAAACCAGGGACTAGCTGACCTAATATGCCGCCAAGTTCTTGGCCAGTTGTAGCTTGGCGAGTAATTTCATCCTGATCAATAATTTGTACGGTATAGGGTAAAGAGGCTAAACCTTCTGTTGTACGTGTCGCTGTCACTAGTTGTTTTTCTAATGCAGGTTCGGCATTGGTATCTTCTGCATGAGTGGTATTAACCATGCTACCTAAGCCAAACATCGCACAATAAAGCGGCAATTTAAGAAAGGTTTTTGTCATTAGACTGTAATCCATAAAATTATCATTTATTACGGTAATATAAATGATAATGATTTGTATTAGTATGAATATTGCATTATTGGTGCGAATACTTACCATTTGTACAGTGAATGATTTGTTTAGTGAGACTTGAGAAGTCTCTTTTTTTACTAAATTCAGCTTAATGGGTGACTTGTTTTATTCGTGGAAAGGATTTATTGTGACGAACCGTCAAAAACGACGAATCGTCACGAATGTAATTAGCGGATAATATTTGAATGTCTAAACACCATGAACTTTCACAGCTTATTAATCCTGAGCCAGCGTTAGATAGCTCATCCAATGGCTGTATCCATGAAGGTTTAAAGGGTGGATTAAAAGGATTATTGGGCAAGTCGTTAGCTAAAATCGGTTTGTCTAAAAGTGAGCAGAAAAAAGTAGATCGGGAGCAAGAACTGGTCGACCTTGCGGTTCTGATACTTAATCAAGAAGGCTTTGGCGGACTGAGTTTAGAAAAGCTTACGGCTAAATCCAGTTATTCAAAAGGCACTATTTATAACCATTTTTCCAGCAAAGAAGATTGCTTATCGGCTTTATGTATCCGCGCTGTCAGCTCGATTTTAGAACTGTTTAAACGCGCATTGATGTTTGATGGCTGTTCAAGAGAGAAAACAGTAGCGGTGCATTACGCTTATCAATTATATGCACGCTTAGAGCCGACTATGTTTATGGCGGTACTGAGTAGTAAGTCACCGGGTGTACGCGAAAAAACATCGCCAGAACGTACACAAATTATGGATGCACTAGAGTTCGAAATAAATAACTTTAGTGATGCAATGTTTCGCAATGCGGTAGCGGATGGAAGTTTAGATCTCCCTTCGCACCTATCAATAGAGACACTGACTTTTTCAAATTGGGCCATGTCGTTTGGCACCAATGCTCTTGCTGCTGGGGCGGCTGAAGCCACCGCGATTAATCGTTTAGACCCTACGACGCTCTTATTACAAAATATCGGTATTTTATTAGACGGTATGAATTGGCAGCCACTTTCGAAAGATTGGGATTACCAAAAGACGTGGCAGCGAGTTGAAGAAGAAATTTTTGCTGATGATATCCAGTTAATTAAGTCGCGGAAGAATACGTAAAAGTAGGAAAAGAGAAGAGAAAAGAAAAGAAGAGAAAAAGAAAAAGAAAAAGAAAAAAGATTTAATACCTAAAATATAAATATAACTCTAATAATACAATGGAAGGTACACATGAGAAAAACTTGGCTTAACAGCATTATCCGCCACCCATGGATGACAATACTTATGGTGGTTGCCATTGCGGTAGCGGCTTCTTATGGTGGTGAAAATCTTTATTTTCGAGGGGACTATAAAGTTTTCTTCGATAAAGATTTTCCTCAACTGCAGGCTCACGAAGAGATGCAGCGCTTATTTAATAAAAACGATAATGTTTCCATCATTGTCGTGCCTAAAGAAGGTACTGTTTTTACAGAGCCGATGATGGCACAAATCAAAGAGCTGACAGATGAAGCGTGGCAGACACCGTTTTCAAGCCGTGTAGATTCCATCACGAACTATCAACATACTTGGGCCGATGAAGATGACCTAGTCGTTGAAGACCTTATTTTGGAGCTGGACACGATTAATCCCGCCTCGGTACAGCGTACAAAAGAGATCTCAACCGTAGAGCCTAACTTGGTTAATAGTTTGGTCTCACCGGATGGCAAGGTCGCTGTGGTAAACATTACTATTCAGTTGCCAGATCAAGAAAACAATACTGACGAAGTGATTCAAGTGACCGAGTTCGCGAAGCAATTAACCAATACCTTCGCAGAGAAATATCAAAGCGCTGATTTTTATCATACCGGCGTTATCTTGATGAATTACAGCTTCGCCACAGAAGGTCAAAAAGACATGAGCACCCTGGTGCCAGGCATGTTTTTAATCATCATCTTTATGCTCTCGCTTTTATTACGAAGCTTAACGGGTATGTTGATGACCATGGTGGTTATTTTCTTCACTATTACGGCGACGATGGGGACCGGCGGTTGGTTTGGTTATTTCTTATCAACAGGTACGATCAATGTGCCTATTGTTGTGATGACGCTGGCGGTAGCCGACTGTGTGCATTTGGTGGCTTCTACTCAGTTTGCAATGCGCCAAGGTAAGTCCCGTCGTGAGGCCGTTGAATTTGCGATGGATTTAAATTTAATGCCCGTCTTCATTACCAGTGCAACCACGGCGATTGGCTTCTTGACCTTAATGTTCTCTGAATCACCTGTACTGGCTGACTTTGGTGAAATGAGTGCGATGGGTGTGATGATCGCGTTCTTTTTATCCGTGACCTTATTACCGGCTTTGATGGTTGTTATTCCCATGCGCGTTAAAGTGGCGCCTGAGCATCATGGTGGTATGGAAAAATTAGCAGATTGGGTTATTAAACATAATAAGATCATTCTGCCTGTTAGTTCTGCCGTTATGTTATTTTTTGCTTGCTTAGTGCCACTGAACGAAATTAATGATGAAGCGACTAAGTATTTTGATACCTCAACTGAATTCCGTCAGTCGGTTGATAAGCAAGAAGAAACGATTTCGGGGATGTCGAGCATCAGCTGGGGGTTATACAGTGGTGAGCCTCAAGGTATTAATAATCCTGAGTTTACTCAAGTCATTTCTGACTTTAGTGATTGGTTGCGTATACAGCCAGAAACTGATCATGTTGCGACGATTTCAGATACGCTTAAACGCTTAAATAAAAGTATGAATGGCGATGACGAAACATTTTATCGTTTACCGAAAGAACGTGAATTAACGGCTCAATATTTATTAATGTACGAAATGTCTTTGCCTTACGGTTTAGATTTAACCAATCAGTTGAATATCGATAAATCATCAACGCGTATCGTTAGTACATTGAAAAATTTGGGCAGTAAAGAATATGTTGCCTTAGAGCAGCGAGCGATGGATTGGTTTGCCATCAATGCTCCACAAATTCGTATGGCGGCTTCTAGCCCAACGCTTATGTTTGCTCATATTGGTGAGACAAATATGGACAGTATGATTATTAGCATGACAGCGGCGATGTTTTTAATTTCAATGTTGCTGATTTTCGCTTTACGTTCATTTCGTTTAGGTATGATTAGCTTAATTCCTAATATTGGCCCTGCGGCAGTAGGTTTTGGTATTTGGGCATTAATATCGGGTGAAATTAATCTAGGATTGTCGATTGTTGTCTCAATGACACTCGGTATTATTGTTGATGATACCGTACACTTCTTAAGCAAATATCAACGAGCTCGTAACGATGGCCAAAATACTGAACAAGCCATTCGTTATGCTTTTTCTAGCGTAGGGCGTGCGATGGCGATTACGACATTGGTATTGTGCACAGGTTTCTCATTATTAACGTTTTCAGCGTTTCGTATGAATGCGGATATGGGAATGGCAACCGCTATTATTATATTTGTCGCTCTCGTTGTTGATTTCTTGTTCTTGCCCGCTTTTTTATTGTTGGCGGATAAACGTGAAAATGATGGTGTGAAAGGCGAAACTAAACTTGCGAATACTAAATTCTAAATCGATTTTAGAATAAACTAATTGCAGAAAGACTATGTATAAAAATAAGGAACACTATAGTGAATACATTTAAAAATTTAGCGATCTCATTGGCAACCAGTATTGCATTAATATTGGGTATGAGCGCACAAGCGGAATTTAACTTATCGGGTTTGTCTGCAGAAGAGCAAGGTTTAGCTATTGCTAAAGAGCGTAAGGCGCGTGATATCGGCTGGGGAGATTCATCATCTTCCGTCACGATGACGTTACGTAATGCACAAGGTGAAGAGAGTATTCGTGAAATGCGCATGCAGTCTTTGGAAATTAGCGATGATGGCGATAAGGGCTTAACCATTTTTGATATGCCAAAAGATGTTAAAGGAACTGCGTTTTTGAACTTTTCCCATATTGATAAGTCCGATGATCAATGGTTGTATTTACCGGCGCTTAAACGTGTCAAACGTATTTCTTCACGTAATAAATCGGGTCCTTTTATGGGCAGTGAATTTGCTTATGAAGATTTAAGCTCGTTTGAAATTGGAAAGTACACTTTTAAGTTTTTAGCAGAAGAAAAAGTGAATGGCGTAGATTGTTATAAAGTTGAGCAAATCCCGACGGATAAAAATTCAGGCTATACACGTCAGGTTGCTTGGTTAGATAAAGAGCATTTTCGTGGTCAGAAAGTTAATTTTTATGATCGTAAAAAGTCATTATTAAAAACGTTAACCTTTTCTGATTACAAGCTGTATTTAGATAAATACTGGCGCCCAATGCAGATGGATATGATTAACCATCAAACGAAAAAAAGTACAGAGTTGAATACAATAACATTAGCATTTAAAACCGGTTTAAAAGATTCTGATTTTAATAAAGCGACGTTGAAGCGTGCTCGCTAATGAATAAACAATTATTAATAGCCAGTGCACTGCTGAGTGCCAACCTAACGCATGCGGCTGATTTTGAACTAAGTGGTTATGTCGGTTTAGAGTGGCGTGAGCATTTTGAAGAAGGTCAGTTCAATAACGCTAATAACGAGCAAGCTGATCGTCAATTAGGTTTAACTGCCGAGCCCGAAATGGTGTGGTCGTTAGCCGATGGCGAACAAACGATTGTATTCAAACCTTATGTGCGAATTGATAGTGCTGATGATGAACGAACCCATGGTGATATTCGAGAGTTATCTTGGATGACCTACGGAGATGACTGGGAAGTAACCGCAGGTATCTCTAAGGTCTATTGGGGTGTTGCTGAATCTCAGCATCTTGTTGATATTATTAATCAGACCGATTTCGTTGAAGCGCCTGATGGCGAAGATAAGCTAGGTCAGCCGATGGTTAAGCTTAGTTTTATTCGTGATTGGGGGACGGTGACAGGGTTTGTTTTACCGGGATTTCGTGAGCGTACTTTTCCAGGTGACGAAGGGCGTTTTAGAACCGAGTTATCGATGGACATTGATAATGCACAATATCAAGCGGGCGAAGAAGATGCCCATGTTGATTATGCGCTACGTTGGAATCATACCATTGATGATTATGATGTAGGCTTTTCTTGGTTTAACGGCACCAGTCGTGATCCAATATTTGCCCCAGCCCGTACTTCTGGTGAGCTAGTGCCATTCTATGCGCAAATTAATCAGTTAGGAATTGATCTGCAAGCGACGCTAGATTCTTGGTTGTGGAAGTTTGAAGCGATATACCGCACTTATGACGATTCGGTTAAAAACGACTTTGATCAGTTAGGGACATTAACTCAACGTGATTTTGGTGTAGAAAATTACACCGCGGCAACGGGCGGTTTTGAATATACTTTCTATGGACCCTTCGAAACGAATTGGGATTGGGGTGTTCTTGCGGAGTATCAATACGATTCTCGTGAAGATGGAAGTATTGCCATTGGCCAGAATGATGTTTTTTTAGGCAGTCGTATTGCATTTAATGATGCTGCTTCTAGCGAGGTCTTAGCAGGAATAAGCCAAGACCTTGATAGTGCTGGCACGCAAAGCTTTGTAATGGAGTTTGCGACACGTATTAACGAAGGTTTAAAGTTGAATGTTGATGTTTTCTTGCTGATGTCAGACGATGATGAAAATGTGAGCTATCAGTTTAAGCGTGATGACTACGTGCAATTGAGTTTGAACTATTATTATTGATCGTACTTATTAATTGATTGATAGCACTTATTGATTGAATCAGTGTTATTAATAAATCACGATTATTGATTAATTCATTCTCAAGGGTGAAAATCATAAAGGCTATGTGGACGTTTCGCATGGCCTTTATTGTTTTTGTTGGTACGTCTTATCGAATTGATTTCAATATTGTCAGTAAACGTCAATAGCATTCAGTTTTGGTAAAAACAGTATCTTAGAATTTATTGTCATTGCATAATGCAAGTTGATAATAATAATCATTACCAAGGAAATGCCAGTGCGCTTGCCTTTTACTTTAACTCTTGTGTTTTTATTGACGGCTTGTGCTGGTACTAAACCAATAATTCCAGAACTTGCGTTGAGTCCCGCTTTTGATTCATCAGAGGATATAATCGATACTGACGTCTCAGGGCAGTGGTGGTTAGATTTTTCTGATCCCCAGCTAAATGCGCTGATCACACAAGCGCTGAAAAATAACTACAGTCTACAAGCTTCCCTCGCGAGAGTTAGGCAAAGTCAGTCTCGCTGGGATCAAGCCAGCGGTGGCAAAATTCCTGATGTGCAGCTCACCGCTCAGAAGTCTCGCCAATGGCAAGATGGTTTGCAGCAAAATGGCACGACTCAAGATCAGTGGCAGTTGGGTTTAAATGCGAGCTACGAATTGGATTTTTGGGGACGTATTGCCAGTTTAGATGAGCAAGCATTGCAGCAGTTGAATGCCAGCCGTGCCGCTAAAAATATTCAAACTAATACGATCGTTAGCCAGCTAGCGATTGCTTGGTACGGTGTATTACAAGAACAACAGCAATTAGTATTATTGAAGCGTCAGCAAGCACGCAATAAAAATGCTTTAGAGGTTGTTCGAGGTCGCTATTTAAGAGGCAAGGTTAATGCGTCTGATATGTGGCAGCAAGAGCAGTTATTAGAATCGATTAACAGTGACATTATTCGCAGTGAAACCGCACAAGCTATTTATCAGCAGCAATTAGCCCTTTGGCTCGGAAAGGGGAGAATTGAAGCGGAAGCCCCTTTCGATAGGGAAAATACAGAATATCAAATTCCTCATTTTACTCAGCCCATTTCACAGGTAAGCAGCGAGTCGTTACAGCAGCGTCCTGATGTTAAACAAGCTTATTCTCAAATCATAGCCGCACAAGCCGGTTTAAATGTTGCGCAATCTAATCGTTACCCTAGATTTACCTTGTCTGCTTCTTATGTCAGTGCTGTGGATAAACCGAGTGATATCTTAAATAACTGGATGGCTAATTTGATTGCCGGTTTGACCGTACCGCTTATTGATGGCGATAATTTACGGGCAGAGGTTCGCCGTAATCAGGCGGTTGTTGAAGAAGCAATCGCTAACTATCAACAAGTCTTACTCACGGCTATGCAGGAAATAGAACAAGCCTTGATTAATGAATCACAGCAGTTTTATTTGTCGACAAGTTTAGCGATGCAATTGCAGCTGGCGAATAAAACACAAGAATATTTAAATCAGCGTTATCAAAATGGGGCTGGAGATTTTTTGTCTTTGTTGAATAATCAGCAAGATGTTTTGAAGCTTGAGCGTCAAGTATTAGCCGCTGAATATCAGCAATTGAGATATCGGATTCAATTATTAACATCATTGAGTCATGGTCGATTTAGTGAAAATAACGTCATTGATAATGGGAGTGACGAGCATGACTCATAGTAGCGATTCTAATAGTGGTTTTCGAAAGGCTGCTCTGTTAATGGGTATTTTGTTAATCGGTGGGGGGATGGCGACAATAATTTATAAAACGGCACCTAAACCTCAACGCGGTGAAGAAGTAAAGCAAGTGCGCTTGGTCGAAACAACTGAGCTTAAACGCATGACATTACGCCCTGAATGGTTAGGCGGCGGAGAAGTGTCTGCGGCTCAGCGAGTACAATTAAGTGCTCAGGTAGCAGGGCGAATCTTCCAGGTTGAACAAGATGCCATTCCTGGTGCGACGTTAGTAAAGAATCAAAAAATAGCGACCATTGAAAAGCAAGATTATCGCTTACAAGTACAGCAACAGCAGGCGGCGGTTATTCAAGCACAAGCGACGTTGGATTTAGAAAAAGGCCAAGGTCAATTAGCCAAAGAAGAATATGAGTTAGCAAAGAGCCAGCTGAATTCGTCACTCAAGAATAATGACCTGGTTTTAAGAAAGCCTCAAATAGCCGCCGCAATGGCAGGATTAAAAACCGCACAGGCTAATCTAGCGTTAGCGCAATTGCAGCTTGATCGTACCGATATTCGAATGCCTTTTAATGGCCAAATTGTCTCTCGCAGTATTAATAATGGCAGCCAGGTCAATATGGGCAGCATGCTGTTTGATTTGGTATCGACGGATGAGTTTTGGCTGCAAGTAAAGGTGCCGCAAGATTTTTTGGCCATTCTAGATGCTACCAAACCTGTGATTATTACTTCGGGTGATCATCAGCGTGAAGCCGAAGTTCTTCATGCTTTGATCGAAGTGGATGCAACGGATCGCCAAGCAAAGATACTGATCTCTATTAAAAATCCTGATAGCAACGTTTTATTAATCGGCAGTTATGTCGATAGCCTATTGTTTGCCAAAACAATTGCTGATGCTTATGTGGTTGAGAATAAATACATTAAAGATGATGGCAAGGTTTGGGTTGTGAACGACAAAAAGTTGTATAAACGCACGCCTAAAATTCTCTATCAAAGTCGCGAGAAATCTTGGATCGAAAGTGGGTTTCTAGAAGGTGATAGCCTGCTTAATAGCAGTCTAGGTGTGGTTACAGAAGGCACTCAGGTTCGTATTTCAGCTAAACGCGGGCAGGACAAATAATGAACCGAGAACCTAGCTTGCATCGTGGCCCAGTAGCTTGGATGGCGCGTCACGGTATCGCACCGAATTTATTTATGGCGTTATTAATCATTGGCGGTTTTATTATGTCGCTAACGATTAAAAAAGAATTTATTCCAAGTTATGAAGCCGATACCGTTGTGGTTAATGTCGCGTATGCCGGAGCGACACCGGCTGAAATAGAACAAGCGATTATATTGCCTATTGAAAACGAGGTCGCATCGCTTGATGGTATTAAAGATGTGATCTCTATTGCGGATTCGAGCAGTGCAACCGTCGTATTAGAATTGGTTAATGGGGTTAATCGACAAAAGGCTTATCAGGATATTGAGCAGGCCGTCAGTCGTATAACTACCTTTCCTATTGAAACGGAAAAACCGGTAATTAAATTGGCCAGTCGGTCGATTGATGTCGCGACGTTAGCGATTTTTGGTGATGTATCTTTATTAGAATTAAAGCGTTTATCTGAGCAGGTAAAGGATCAGCTTTTAACGGCAGATGAAATTTCAAAAATTGATCTGAGGGGCACACCAAGCGAAGAAATTCATATTGAAATCAGTCAAGCGAACCTACAGCGTTACGATCTGAGTTTAGCAGAGGTTGCGAATATTATTGGCAATAATGCCATTGAACAATCGGCTGGTAGCGTGCGTACGGAAGGTGGAGAGATTTTAGTAACACTCAATGATAGACGTTACTGGGCGCATCAGTTTAGAGACATTGTATTACGTCATGATGCATCGGGCATTCTTGTTCAGTTGTCAGATGTTGCTACGATCAAAGAGGGTTTTTCTGATTCTAATCGCTCGGTAACCTATAATGGAAAGTCGGCGATTCAGCTGAAAATATATCGCGCGGAAGATCAAACACCAACAACCGTTGTGGGCGCAATGTATGAAAAACTCGATACTATTCGCGATAAGCTGCCAATGGGCATTGAGATCATTGTTACTGATGACGACGGCGAAACGTATCAGCAGCGTGTGGGGCTATTGCTAAAGAATGCGACCATTGGGCTGCTTCTTGTTTTGTGTTTGTTGAGTGTATTCTTGGAATATCGTTTAGCCTTTTGGGTCACGATGGGTATTCCAACGGCCTTCTTAGGATCATTACTTTTACTGCCTTTGTTTGATGTGTCGATCAACATGATATCGATGTTCGCTTTTATTATTGCTCTGGGGATTGTTGTAGATGATGCGATTATCGCGGGAGAAAATATTTATGAGCACATGCAAAAAGGCATTCCCTTTTTAGACGCCGCGATTATTGGTGCGCGAGAAGTTTCTGTACCGCTCGCCTTTGCTATTTTAACCAACGTAGTGGCCTTTCTCCCCTTGCTTGCGCTACCCGGTATGATGGGTAAGTTATTCTTGGCTATTCCCATTGTTGTGATCTGCTGTTTCTTAATTTCTTGGGTTGAAGCCCTATTTATTCTACCGACACATTTGGCGTCATTAGAAAGAAATACACCGGGACGCTTTGCGCGCTTTATGAATTCAATTCAAAAACCGGCTGATAAGAAATTACATGATTTTATTCATTTAACCTATAAGCCTATTTTGAATAAGTGTTTAAAGACACCGAGCTTGGTATTAGCGGTTTCGCTTGCGATTGCGATGGTTGTTTTATCGTATCCAATGAGCGGGCGTATGGGATTCAGCATGTTTCCTCGTTTGGAAGGTGAGTATGTTGTTGCTAAAGTCGAGCTTGCGGCTAACGCTCCTTTTAGTGAAGCGAAAAAAGTACGCGAGTATGTAGAAGAAAAACTGCGTGAAGTGACCGATCCTATTGAAGCGCAAGGAACGCCTTTGGTCTTGAGTATTGAAGGGGATATTACTGATTCAAGCATCGAAATTGAAGCGCGCTTAGTCCCAACAGAAGTACGGCCGCTGAATGCTAATGACGTTGTTGGGCTGTGGCGTGATGCGATTGGAGAAATTCCAGGCATTCGCAGCTTAACATTTGATGCTGAGCGAGGGGGTGGTCCTTCTGGAGGCGCTGGCTTAACCATTGAATTAAGAGGATCAAATAACGCAGAATCGTTGGCGTTAAGTGAAGCGCTTATGAGCGAAATGTCGACATTATCGGGTGTCGTCGATCTTGCGAGTAGTTATACCAATGGTAAACCGCAATGGGAAATTGAATTAAATGCAGCGGGTCGCAGTTTAGGGTTGAATGCGAGCAGTGTCTCTGGCCAAGTGCGTAATGCTTTGTATGGTGCACGTGCGTTACGGCAGCAGCGAGATAGTAATGAAGTGACAGCCTTGGTGCGTTTGCCATTAGAAGAGCGCATGTACGGCACGGATATTAATAACTTATTAATTCGAACGCCCGCGGGTGGTTATGTGCCTTTAGCAGATATCTCTTATTTGAATAAAGAGGTGTCACCGTCTCAGATTCGTCGCCGAGATGGTAATCGCATTATTACGATTACCGGTGAGGTCGAACCTAGAAAAATGATTCCTGGTGTTATGTCGGTTTTGAGGGAGGATATATTCCCTCAGCTGCAGGAACAATATCCGGATATTGAGATGGGCTTTCGTGGTCGGCAAGCCGATACGCAAGATACCTTAGACAGCTTAATGGTGTACGGCGCTTTTTCGTTATTGCTAATTTATAGTTTATTGGCGATTCCTTTTAAGAGTTACAGTCAGCCGATTCTGGTGATGGCCATTATTCCTTTTGGGGCGGTGGGGGCAATCTTAGGTCATTTAATTTTAGGCGAAGATTTATCGGTTATGAGTATTATGGGTATCGTTGCGTTAGCGGGTGTGGTGGTGAACGATAGTTTGATTCTTGTGGATTATGCGAATAAAAAAGTTGCTGAAGGTCTTTCGATCGTTGATGCGATTACGGAAGCTGGGGTTCGACGTTTTCGCCCTATTTTATTGACGACGCTCACAACGTTTGGTGGCTTAGCCCCTATGGTATTTGAGACTTCTCGCCAAGCGCAGTTTATTACTCCAATGGCGGTATCCTTAGGCTTCGGGATTTTATTTACCACCTTTGTTTGTTTATTAATTCTGCCTGCGTTCTATGTGATTCTGGGCGATTTCTTACAGCGCCGTCAGATTCGCAGTGAACAGGCTTGATGACATGAACCAAGGAATGTATCTGTGGAATTCAGTAATAAAGGTATCAGTGCAAGGGAAATACTTTTATTGAGCGTTAATTTCCTGCTGAACTAAATACAACCGCATGTCGAATTCGAGTTGATGGTAATCGGGCAGCATGTGTTGGCAAAGTTGATAGAAAGCCTTGTTATGGTCTTTCTCTTTTAAGTGAGCCAGCTCATGCACCACAATCATTTGTAAAAACTCTGCGGGTGCTTTTTTGAACACGGCGCCAATGCGAATCTCATTATTGCTCTTCGTCTTGCCACCTTGTACGCGTGAGACGTAAGAGTGCAATCCTAAAGCATTGTGGACCACATGAATTTTGTTATCGAAAGCAATCTTGCTGAGCGGTGCTGACTTCTTCATATACTCATTTTTAAAATCCATCACATAATTACGCAACGACTTATCATTACCGACGTTATGCGATTTAGGATATTTTTTGGCTAAGTATCCTGCCAGCGTTTGTTTATCGATCATTGCTTGAATCTGAGCTTTCAGTTCGGGTGCATAGCCTGCAATGTAGCGTAGCGGATCAGTAGATTTGTTATTCATAAAAAGGTGTTCATTTTTTAAAAGGTATATCCTAAAGCTAAGCCATAACGACGTTTATTGTCACCAGATGTATGAACCTGTTCAACAAATCCTTGCAGGATCCAATGATTGCGTTTATCGACGAATTCATCAAAAGCAATTTCAGACACAATGCGAACACGATTCGTCGACGTAAAATCGACTCCTCTTTGAATTTGCAAAAAACGTCCTAAACCCAGTCCAACATAAGGCTGTAACATATTATCTCGCTGGAATGTATCGGCAGTAAATGAGCGCGCTTCGATTGCCCAATTAAGAAAGTAGACATACATGCTGGCTCCCACATACGGAGCTTGCTCATTATCATCATTGGAAATTCGCCCAAGATACGTTGAGACACCTAGAATCGATTGTGGGATTGCTTCAGATTTACCAAAACGGCTGGAATTAATAGCCTGACTTTCAAGGCTGAAACACAATAGGGCAAATGAGAGTAAACGTATAATAAGCATGTTTAACAGGATTAATAATGTAAGAAAGCCTATTGTAGCGACTTAGTGACTGTTAAACTGCATAAAATTTTGCGGAAATGATTATGACTCAAGCGAATAACCCTCTACATGGCCTCACTTTAGAAACGATAGTGACCAAACTGGTTAATTTTTATGGCTACCCTAAGTTGGCCAGCCAGATTAATATTCTTTGTTTCAAAGAAAATCCTAGCATTAAATCCAGCCTTAAATTTTTGCGGAAAACTCCTTGGGCCCGCGAGAAAGTAGAGCAGTTGTATTTGGATACTCGCTTTGAAGTCAAAAACAGTCCTTGGTCGCAGCAATAAAATCAATCGCGGATGAATAGATACAACAGTCATCTTGTTATGCTTATAGGCGTAGCTTGGTATGGCTGCGGGCTAAATCAGTTCTGAAAATCCGGCGTCACTCTGTTATTATCCGCGCTTCAAAAATTTAGGGGTTGGAAGCGCATGTTCCAAGAATTCATCAAAACGTTCTCGCCAAATGTGAAGAACGATACTTTATCCGGCTTAACCGTGGCGCTTGCCTTGGTTCCTGAAGCCGTCGCGTTTGCTTTTGTTGCAGGTGTTCACCCACTAACCGGTTTATACGCTGCATTTATGGTGGGTTTAATTACCGCTATTATGGGCGGTCGTCCTGGGATGATCTCTGGTGCTACCGGTGCCTTAGCCGTTGTTATGGTTGCTTTAGTTGCACAAGCTGAGCGTGATTTTGGTGCCGGAATGGGGCCTCAGTATTTATTCGCAACTGTTGTGCTGATGGGGATTATCCAAATCGGTGCGGGTGCGTTGAAGTTAGGTAAATTCATTCGTATCGTACCTTATCCTGTCATGCTGGGCTTTGTTAATGGCTTGGCCATTGTGATTTTCTTAGCGCAAATTCCTCAATTGCAAGAAAGTACCCCGGGTGGTAAATGGGGCTGGACCGAAGGTGCTTGGTTGGCGGGTAACGAGCTGTACATCATGATCAGTATGATTGCCGCCACTATGTTTATTACGCACTTCTTACCGAAAGTGACTAAAGCGATTCCTTCTGCTTTGGCCGGTATTCTAGTGGTTAGCTTAATCGTAATCGGCTTGGATCTAGACACCAAAACCGTGGGCGATTTAGCCAGTATTGCGGGTGGTTTGCCTGAATTTGCGGCGCCAAACGTGCCATTAACAATGGATACTTTATTATTTATTTTACCTTTCTCTATTATTCTTGCCTCCATTGGTTTGATTGAGTCACTACTAACAATCACGGTAATTGATGAAATGACCGATACCCGTGGTCAAGGTAATAAAGAGTGTATAGCTCAAGGTACTGCTAACGTTGCGACGGGTTTCTTCGGTGGTATGGGCGGTTGCGCGATGATTGGTCAGTCGATGATTAACGTCAACTCTGGTGGTCGTGGCCGTTTATCAGGTATCGCGGCGGCGTTATTCTTATTGAGCTTTATCTTGTTCGCTTCATCGTTAATCGAACAAATTCCAATTGCAGCGTTAACCGGTGTGATGTTCATGGTGGTTATTGGTACATTTGAATGGTCTAGCTTCCGTATGATGCGTTCTATTCCTAAGCGTGATGCTTTTATTATTGTCTTGGTATCTGGCGTTACGGTCGTGACAGATTTGGCCGTTGCGGTGGTTGTGGGTGTTATTGTGGCGGCGTTGATGTTTGCCTGGGATCACGCCAAGTACATTTTTGCGACTAAAACAATTGATACTGATGGCGCTAAAATTTACGAACTACATGGTCCGTTATTCTTTGGTTCTGCGGCTAACTTTAAGGATTTATTCGATCCTAAAGGCGATCCAGATAAGGTTATTGTTGAGTTTAAAAATAGCCGTGTTGCTGATCACTCGGCGATCGAAGCGATTGATTCTTTAGCAGAGCGTTATATTGCTGAAGGCAAAGAGCTGCACTTACGTCACCTGAGCCCAGAGTGTCGTACGCTGTTGAAAAAAGCGGGTAATTTATGCGATGTGAATGTTCTAGAAGATCCCAAGTATCGTATTGCTGCCGATAATCTCGGTTAAGCTTATTGATGCGAGTGAGTGGCGATTTAACGCAGCTCATTGTCGATAATCTGAAGCGTCATAATTAAGCCTTTTGCTATTACTAGCAAAAGGCTTTTTTTTGACTATTTATTGAGTCACGGGTTTATGCTGTAGATTACTGTATAAGGTCTGGAATATGGATCTGTGTTGGAATAATGATTGTGAACGCGCAGCCTTGCGAGGCTTGTTGTAATTGAATGGTGCCTTGCATTGTTTGGCTAACCAGATTGTAAACCAAGTGCATGCCCAACCCCGTACCTCCATAACCACGCTTAGTGGTGAAAAAAGGCTCAAATATTTTTGCTTGGGCTTCTTTTGTTAACCCTTGACCATCATCGGTATAAAGGATTTCGACGTTATCATTGTGGCGCTCTACTTCTATGGTGATATTGCCTTGATCGATACTTTCAAAGCCATGCAATAAACTGTTCATAATAAGATTGGTTATAACCTGGCTGAGGGCACCAGGATAACCATGAATATCTATATCACTCGCACAGCGTATGTTAACGACATGGCGAGTCATTCTTAATTTGGGGTGTAGAGTTGATAATATCTCTTGTAAGTATTCTTCCAGATTAAACTTACGGGCTGCTTCGCCGGCTTGATCTTCGGAAACGTGTTTAAAGCTTTTAACCAGTTTGGCGGCGCGTTCGAGATTTTTGCTCAAGATGTCGACACTTTCTTCCATGCTGATCATAAAATCTGTGAAGTTACTTTTTGAGATGCTGCCACTCGCAAAACGTTGCTGCATGTCTTTGAATAGATCTTTTATAAAAGAGTGGGTGGTAATGCACAAGCCGATAGGAGTATTAATTTCATGAGCAACCCCCGCAACCATTCCACCGAGTGACGAGAGCTTTTCAGATTCGATCAATTGGCTCTGTGTATTGCGCAAGTTTTCTAATGTATTGTGCAATTCATTAATCGCTTCTTGCAGAGTTTGAGTGCGTTCTTCAACTCGCTGTTCGAGCTTGTTATTGGTTTCTGCCAAAGCTTTCTGGGCTTCTTCTTTATTTTTAAGCTCAGTATTCAGTTCGTCGGTGAGTTGATTGAAAGAATTAACTAGGGCCGATAATTCATCATTATAATTATCTCGGTCGATGGACAAAAATTTATGCGTACTTGGTGAATTTTTCTCCCCTAATTGTTTATTTAAATCGACCAAGTGGCGAGTAATAATACGGTACACTCGCCACAATAGCAGGACGGCTAATAGCATGCCCGCTAACACTTGCATCACTATGATTTTGGTGGCTGATTTTATGATGTTTTCAAGGATCTGACCGCGCGCAAAGCCAATTTCTAGTTCGCCAATAACGCGGTTAGTATGCTCGATGGGAATGAGGAAGTGGTCATCTTGGGGAGCATTCGAAATATCGCCCGTTTCATACAGTGTATTGTCATCACTAGAAATGCGAACATAACCAATGTAGTACAGGTTGTTGATCCCTTCGCCTTGTACGGTGATCTGCTTACTATCAAAGTGCCATAGGGCATTCGCTAGCGATGTCATGTGGCTTGATTGAATTTCTTTTACGCGGGCACGGAATTGATTTTCTTCTTCTTTGTAATTGATATAAATGAGCACAACAGTTGCGAAGCAACTGATTACAATAGAAGCTAGAACGATGCTAGTGGCAATGCGCCAAGCAATAGGAATATTCTTTTTAATAAAAATAATGATGCCCATCGTGAAATTTAAAACACTCTACTATATCCAGTGTAGTTAATTTTTACCACGATAGGCTAAATTATTTTTTACGCTCTATTTACCTTTTGTTCATCTTTCTTTAATACAAAAAACAGCAATGGAATTAAGATCAGTGTCATCAATGTCGATACTAGGATGCCGAAAATTAACGAGATAGCGAGGCCATTAAAAATTGGGTCATCTAGTATAAAAAACGCCCCCGTCATGGCCGCGATGCCCGTTAATATGATGGGCTTTGCGCGTACTGCCGCCGATTGTATAACCGCCTGTTCTAAGGCCATTCCTTGCGCCAATTGTTGATTAATAAAATCGACCAGCAAAATAGAATTACGCACAATGATCCCTGCGAGGGCAATCATGCCAATCATCGACGTGGCGGTAAACTGAGCTCCTAATAACGCGTGGCCTGGCATTACACCTACAATCGTTAAAGGGATGGGTGCCATAACGACCAAAGGAATGAGGTAAGAGCGAAATTGTGCAACCACAAGCAGGTAGATCAAGATCATTCCTATGCCGTAGGCGATACCCATATCGCGGAAGGTTTCATAAGTGATTTGCCACTCACCATCCCATTTAATTTCGACATTTTGTGCCGTGCCGGGTGTACTTGGCTGAGCAATGTACTTTTGCTGCCAGTTAGGGTGTTGTTCTTGAATACGACCAGCAATATCAAATAAACCATATAATGGGCTATCCAGTGGCCCTGCCATATCGGCGGTAACAAACATCACTGGGCGTTGGTTTTTGTGATAAATGGTTTGTTCAATCGACTCTTTTTCAAGCTTAACCACTTCACCTAGGGCAATCATGGCTCCTGATTGGTTGCGTACTTTTAATACCTGTAGTTGCTCAATTTGATCACGGCTTTGTTGACCCAAGCGCAAGCGTATAGGCAGCGCATACTTTTGTTGATCGCTGTGCAAATAGCTGATGTCCCAACCAGAGGTAGCGGCGGTGATCGCTTGGGTAATAGATTGCTCCGATAACCCTAGCATCATGGCGCGGTTACGCTGAATAACGAGATTCCATTGTTGTTGAGGTGCCTCTAGCCAAGTATCGACATCAACTACGTCATCCGCTTGTTTGAAGATCGCTTCAATCTCACGACTGGCTTGTCGTTGTTGTGGATAGCTCAAACCATAAACTTCAGCGCTAATTGGAGCCATAACCGGAGGCCCTGGCGGTACTTCGACTATTTTAACGTTGGCATTAAAGCGCTTGCCAATATCTTGCAGTGGCGCTCGCAATGCTAGAGCAATCTCATGGCTTTGACGATCACGATGAGATTTATCAACCAAGTTGATCTGTAAGTCTCCTTGATGAGGCGCTTGGCGTAGATAGTATTGACGCACCAGACCATTAAAGTTAATGGGAGCCGTACTGCCCGCATAAATTTCAATGTCTTTTACTTCTTCAATCTTGATTGCGTAATCTGATAAATCATCAAGCACTCGTAAGGTTTGCTCCAACGCAGTGCCTTCTGGCATATCCACCATGATTTGCAGTTCTGATTTATTATCAAAAGGCAGCATCTTCAAAACAACCAGTTTCATTACGGGTAAAGAAACGGCCATTAAGATTAGGGTAGCGGTGGCAAGCATTAATATTAAACGGTTACGTCCCGCTTTTGCGTTAGTAATAAACGGCGACATTAAGCGCTGGAAAAACAGATAAGTTTTAGTCTCGGTCTGTGAGGCTTCACTACCGTCGGCGCTGCCATCATTATGAGCACTCGTGTGCGTGTTGGAATGGTTGAGCAACTTAAAGGCAAGCCAAGGCGTGATGATGAAAGCAACGAGCAGTGATATCAGCATGCCAGTTGAGGCGTTAATAGGAATTGGGCTCATGTAAGGGCCCATTAACCCAGTAACAAAGGCCATAGGCATTAATGCGGCGATCACGGTGAAGGTCGCCAGAATTGTCGGGCTACCCACTTCATCAACGGCTTTAGGAATAAGTGTTAATAAACTGCTCTTTTTGCCTTTCTCTAAGTGCATGTGGCGGTGAATGTTTTCGACGACTACGATGGCGTCATCGACCAAAATACCAATCGAGAAAATCAACGCAAATAACGAAACGCGGTTTAACGTGAAACCCCATACCCAAGACGCAAAGAGTGTAAAAGCGAGGGTGATAAAAATAGCGCTGCCTACGATAATGGCTTCGCGCCAGCTCATGGTGGCCAATACCAATAATACGACGGCCAGAGTTGCGAACAATAATTTGCCAATCAGCTTATTAGACTTACTTTCTGCAGTGATGCCATAGTTGCGTGTTTCAGTGACCAATACGGAGTCTGGAATAAGTCTGTTTTGTAGCGAGATTAAGTGGTCACTAACGTCGTTGGTAATATCAACCGCGTTAGTTCCAGGCTGCTTGGCGATTACTAACGTGACGGCGGCTTGGCCATGAGGATTTTCGGGGGTTTTTATTAATACATAATTACTCGGGCTGTCGGCTTGTAGTGTAATGGTTGCAATGTCGGATAGGTAAACCAGCCCGCCAGACTCACCACCCGACTCATCACCTAGCGCTGTTGTAACCCCTGTGCTGTTAGCAATCACTAGGTTTTTTACATCGTCAACCGAGTTCAAGAAAGCCCCAGCACGCAGCTTAATAACCTGATTGTTTTCTATAATAGGGCTTAGTTGTCCACCCACATTTGCTCCTTGTAAGCGTTGACTAATATCGGCAAAGGTAATGCCGTGACCATTCATGCGGTTGCTATCAAGAGTGACGGTAAGTACTGACTTATGTTCGCCTAGGGTATACACATCACGAGTACCTGGGATGGTTTTTAATTCTGTTTCTAAGCTATGAGCAATACGAGTGAGGTCTTCGTGGCTGAACGTCTGTTGGCCATCAGCAGGTTTAGTCGATAACGTCAGTGCCATAATTGGCACATCATCAATGCCCATGGGCTTAATAACGGGCTTAGGAATGTTGAGCCCTTGAGGCAGCCAGTCACGATGAGATTCAACTTGGTTATAAAGATTAACAATGGCTTCTTGACGCGGAATGCCGACTTCAAACGCGACGGTCAGAACGGCTTGGCCTGGGCTGCTGATAGAAAAAATATCATCTACCCCGGCTAATTCTGCCAATACTTGCTGGGCCGGAATGGCGATTAACTGTTCAACTTCTTTGGCACTGGCACCTGGGTAAGCAATAAAAATATTGGCGAAGGTGACATCAATTTGTGGCTCTTCTTCTTTTGGGGTCACGGCAATCGCAAAGAAACCCAACAATAAAGCAACCAACGCCAGCAGTGGTGTGAGCGCCGAGTTTTGAAAGCTAGCCGCAAGGCGTCCAGAGATTCCCAAAGGCGTGTTTTGCTCGTGATTCATTATAACGCTTCCTTATTAACTGCAGCAGACATCGCAGCGGCTAAGACATCGATAGCGACTTGCTCACCAGCTTCGAGACCCGACATAATGCGTATGCGGCCATCTTGTTGAGCTTGTCCTAGGCGAACATAGCGTAATTTATAATCCTGATTTTGCATGACTAGCACGCTCGCAACTTCGCCTTGCTGCAAGATGGCAGATGCAGGCAGATAAATACCGTGTTGCTGGCCACTGGGTAATTGTACTTGTACCCAAGCACCAGGAATTAAGCCTTGGGTATCGTCTGAATCAGCTAGGTCTATACGTGCGCGAATGCTGCTATAGCGGCTATCCGCATACGGAAAAAGTGTGAACTGACTGGTTGGGTAGTGCTTACCATTGGCGATGATATGAATAAGGTTATTATCAAGTTTGGCTTGTGCAGATAGTTTAGTGGCTAGTTTTTGAGGAATATCGACCACCGCGCGTAATGGCTTCAAGGCAAAGCCCGTCATAACCGGTTGACCAGGATTAACAAGTTCTCCCATTTGTACAAAACGCTGACGCACGATACCAGAATAAGGCGCGGTAATGCGGGTATAAGAAACTTGCTCTTTGGCCTGTTTAACCATGGCTTCTGCTGCTAATACGGAAGCTTCAGCGCTATTGGCACGGGCTAGGCTGCTATCAAACTCCCCTTGCGATAGGGTTCTTTTAGTCAATAAAGAGCGATTACGCTTTAAGATGGCTTGGGCATCTGTGTTCAGTGCTTGTGCTTGTGCCAAGGCGGCTTTTGCTTGGCTTAACGATGCACGTTGCTGGCTGCTATTAATAAGAATAAGGACTTGCCCAGCTTCAACTTTGTCGTTGATGTCGAAATTGACCATTTCTACGATGCCTTGGGTTTGCGCAGACACTGTACTTTGTTTAATCGCCTCCAACTTTGCTTCTAGAGTCACGTAATGGGGGATCGACTGAAATTGAGTCGTCAGAGTATCAGGCTGTGAAGGCGCTGATTCAGAATTGGCTGTGAGAGAGGTTAGGCTAAAGACCATAGCTGCAATAATGAGCGGTAGGGTATTGGCTAACATAATAAGATTCTCTCGGTAATGTTTAATGAATATTGATAATTACTATATTCCAATTAAGGAATATAGTAAAGCGCCGTACGCCCACAGGTGTTCGTAAGTTACCTTGTTCTAAAGAATAGAAGCTTCGCCAGAATCCGGTACAGAGATCAGTCAATATTTTTTAATATAAAAGGATTTATCTCACATTATTTTCTTGTAGCTAATATTTTCAATTAATGGCTTTTTTATTCGTAAACATAATTTAATAATATCGATTGTTAATAAAAGTGGAACAAACTGTTGAGGTAAATCTACTGACACAATATCACGCTAAAAACACCGTCTATGACGCTCAAACCCTTGTATTTAGTACCTTTTATCTCAGTTATGCATATATTGATAATACTGTTCTACTTTTGTTGCCTAATCAGGCGAGGGAGCACATTTTATACTGTGGGAAATGATTGAAAACGATTAAGAGTACCCCACATGAAAACATCTTTAACTTCCCGCTATTTTGTTCTTTTTGTAATGCTAGTACTGACTACTGCCTTTAGTATTCAAGTCATACATTATGATCAGGCCTACCTTTATGATGAAAACCAGCTTATGGAGCATGTTCAATTATTGATACTGTTATTGGTCGGTATTGTTTTTTGGCTAACGACTGGAGAGAAAAATTGGGACATTGTTAAATCATCATCGGCTAGTGTGATTTTATTAGCGTATTTGGGCGCTGCATTAAGTTTTAGTTTTATATTGCGAGAAATGAGTATTAAAAAATCTCATATTGATTGGTTGATATTTTTTGTTGATGGCCAAGGGTTTAAAATAATCATGGCTATGGTCTGGGTACCATTACTGTATAAAGCGTATCAATTTAAAAGTGAATACATTGAGATTGTTAAGAAAGCTATTTTATCGCCGACGGCTTTATTTTTGATGGCCGCGGTTGCTTTTTTGGCTGCTGGTGGGTTGTTCGATAAAGAAATTATTGTTGTGGAGTATTTTCGCTTTTATGAAGAAGTTTTAGAAATGAACGGCTATGGTTTTATGTTGTTGGCGGCTTTGTCGTTTCATCGAGATATGGTATTAGCCGTTTGCGATTGTGAGAAAAGTGCACGACGTGATTTAGAAAGTAATGAGGTTGAAAAACATGCTCTAGAGCATGCGTTAGACAATAGAATCTAGCGCACTCTCTAGAAATGCATGTTTAGACTAAATAAGCAGCAAATAATACTAAGCGGTCAGTGGTAGTTGCTCTGCCTGCCGCTTTTGTTGCTGCGCAGAAGCTAAACCGACAACATTGCCTAAAATAATTAGGCCTGGAGTGAGGTGTTTCATTTCTTCTGCCATAGCCGGTAAGCTCGCGAGTGTGCCAAGCTGAGACGCTTGGTTTTTGCGAGTACCTTGGCAAATAACCGCCACTTCAGTTTCTGGGGAATGCCCCAGACTTATTAGATGCGCACTGATAGTTGCTGCTTGATTCATTCCCATGTAAAAAACTTGAGTTTGATTATTTTTATCGGTATGAGAGGGATCAAACTCACCGCCACTAGAATGCCCACTGTGCAGTAATAAAGAATTACCATAACCACGATGCGTGAGTGGGATATTACAACTGGCGGCGCAACCAGCGGCGGCAGTAATGCCTGGTATAACACTTGTCTCTACGTTTCGTTCTTGTAGGTATTCTAGCTCTTCGCCACCACGGCCAAAAATAAAAGGATCTCCGCCTTTAAGGCGAACTACATTTTTATGTCGTAATGACATTTTATACAAAAATTCATTAATTTCTTCTTGTTTCATTTTGTGCGCACCGCAGCGTTTTCCGACATTAAAGTGCTTACAGTTTTCTGGGATCATGGCTAAAATTTCTTCAGAGATTAGCGCGTCGTATAAAATAGCATCTGCATTTTGAATGGCTTTTAACGCTTTAAGCGTTAGTAGTTCTGGATCGCCAGGGCCAGCACCGACTAATATAACGTGTGAATTTTTCATGGCTGTTAATTTCTCTTCTGTATTTTTCATGTCTAGTTAACACACTCTAATGCTGTCGCCAGTGCTTTGGCGGGTACGGCGAACTGTTCGATTAATGATTTTAATTCAGGAACGCATGAGCCGCAGTTGGTTCCGCATTTTAGTTGTTCACCTAGCTGATCCGTATTATTTATGCCCGCTTCAATCGCCGCTTTAATTTGTTTGTCGCCAATTTGAAAGCAAGAGCAAATGATGGTGCCTGGGTCACTCGCAGCACTTCCTTCTCGACCTGCAAGTAATGCACGACGTTGAAAATCAGTCAGCTTTTGGCTATTAAATATTTGGCTTAACCAACGACGGTTAGGCAAATCAAACTGTGGGCTAATAAACAGCGATGCGAGCAGGCGGTTGTCTTTTACAATGGCAATGCGATGAGTACCACTGCCGACATCGGTAAAAATAAGAGCTTCACCATCGGGCAATAACCTTTTTAACTCTTGGTAGGCCAAGGTAATGTTTTGCTTACCAGAAAGTTCATAATAATGCCCTTGTGGGCTATTGAGATTGTCTTCTTCATGGTTGTTTATATCAAACGGCACATGGGCCCAATAATCACAGATAGAAGAAAGCGCCTTAGGCTGCTCGCTTAACATTAAAAATCCGAACCATTGAGACGGATATTTTTTAATCGCGACAGGCGTATGTTTATTTTCTGGTTGGCCTGAAAGCGGGCAGGTAATGGAATTAACCAAAACCCCCATGCGTCCCTTACTCGCAAACTCACTGGTCCAGTGCATCGGGACAAAAATGTTGCCGTGGGTTTGTGATTTTGTGATTTTTACCCGCACAATAATTTTACCATTATCGTTATTGATTACGGCTAGATCATCTTGTTGTAGTGCATATTGAGAGGCGTCGTCTGGGTGTATATCAACAAAGGGTTCTGGGATGTGTTGCAATAATCTATCGGTTTTTCCTGTGCGGGTCATGGTATGCCATTGATCACGTATACGACCTGTATTCATTATCAAAGGTAACTCGGGTGTTGTTTTAGCGGCAGGTAATCGGGCACTTAGACCAACGAACTGTGCACGTTGATTATCAGTGAAGAATTTTCCATCCGCAAAAAAACGTTGGCGACCATGCGGATATTTTTTATTGACGGGCCACTGAATCGGTTGCAGGTCGTTATAAGTGCGTTCGTCTAAATTGGCTAGGCCCGATATATCAAAATCTCTCGCTGGAAAATTCTCATAACCATTTTCGAAAGCAGAGAGTCCTGCATGTTCATTAAATATTTGATAAGGGTGCTGATAATTAAAGGCGTCTGTATGCCCTAGTTTCCGAGCGACTTGAGAGATAATCCACCAGTCGGGTTTTGCATTACCCATGGCGGGCATGAAATTACGTTGGCGAGAAATACGGCGTTCCGAGTTGGTTACTGTGCCATTTTTCTCACCCCAACTTGCCGCAGGTAAAAGAACATCGGCCACTGCTGTAGTATCCGTTTTCTCTAAACAGTCAGATACCACAACCATTTCACACTTTAACAGCGCGGCTTTTAGGCGATCCGCTTCTGGCATACTGACTAGAGGATTGGTTGACATAATCCAAATGAATTTAATATCGCCACGTTCAACGGCATCAAACATGTCGACCGCTTTTAAGCCATTTTCAGTTGCGATATTCGGAGCATTCCAATAACGGGTAAGGCGATCAACATCTTCAGGTTTTTCAAAGTGCATGCGACAGGCAAGTTGATTAGATAAACCACCGACTTCGCGTCCTCCCATTGCATTAGGCTGGCCAGTAATAGAAAACGGGCCAGCACCAGGTTGACCTATTCGGCCTGTGGCTAAATGGCAGTTGATAATAGCGTTGCATTTATCAGT
>Ga0115551_1000348_pt1 | contig 32550 bp, 15 predicted proteins | sample COGITO_mtgs_1103_FD_87179 | JGI IMG/M metagenome (GOLD analysis project Ga0115551, IMG submission 87179) | Pelagic marine microbial communities from North Sea - COGITO_mtgs_110321 | ecosystem: Environmental > Aquatic > Marine > Epipelagic | place: Germany:Helgoland, sampling site Kabeltonne... | reverse complement strand
TGAACTTTGTGATGCATTTGATTCACTTTGTCCTGTGACGGTCTGAGAACTGTCCACTGATCCCCCTTTGGGGGTCAAAATCGTGTATTGTAGTTTCAAGTTCAAAAACCACATGACTTTCACTCAAGGACTCATCGCATCAGGTTACGTTCTCGACTCTGAGAACTTTGATGATTGTTACGTCAAGACCGACTCAGAGGGTGTTCTGCACCTCTACCAGGAGGGAGAAGACGACAACGAGTGGAATTATGTAACAATGGACGATGATTTCAATGTCATCACAGAGAAAACATTCACCCTTGATTGATTCAAACAAAATGTCAATGTACAACAACGTCAAAGAGTTTTTCACTGAAGATGAGTGGAATGCGATCTATGATGCACTCGCAGACTATCAGGACCATGGAGAGACTGAGACCGAGTTATCATACTCTGCTCAATCAAAAATCACTGAATTGTTTTCCTGAATCATGAACTACACACTCAAACAACTGCAAGAACGAGTCAACAAACTGATTGTAAAACAGGGAGAAGATGCAGAATGTGCCGCATGGATTTATACGAAGGAAGATATACATGTAAAGGATGAAAATGGTGAGGTTGATTATGATCATCAGGTAGAAAATCCTGCACTGATTGCACGTATCTTTGATGATGTTGGTCAGATAGATTACATCTACACAATGATTCAAGACTGTGTGGATGAGGTTACAGAAGAGCAATTCATGTCATATCAGCAAGAGTTAGTGTGACGGTCTTGGAACCGTCCACTATCGCTTGATTTTTCCCTTAGATCCTGTATTGTAGCTACATGAACAAAACACTTTCAAACAACCCCTACATCAACAACCTAGTCGAGATGGGTTACGATCGTCAAGACTGCGAGATGGTCGCGTCTGCAGGGATCGACAAGACGTTCCCCTGTGTCATCTATGGGAGGACCTTTGACACCAAAGAACAGTATGACGAGGAACTCGCAGACTACCTGAACGGTCTGTGACAGTCGGACTAGTGTCACACGGTTTCGTCACAGACCTCAAAACCGTGTATTGTAGCTACATCAACCAAACGGAGACCAACCATGCGTAAGATCGAAACCCAGATGAACAACGCAATTTCAGAGGGTACAGACTGGAAGACCGCAAACACTCGCGTTGAGACCGTTGAGGGTGTCTCCTTTGTCTATCTTCACAACAACCTGATCGCAGAAGTGACAGACGATTCAATGAAACTGTATGATGGAGGTTATCAGTCAAACACCACTAAGTCACGTTTGAATGCGATCCTCTCAGAACACGGTGTGACAGGTGAGGGAGTCTTTCAAAAGAACTTTGAATGGTTCATCCGTCTGTGGAACGGTACCGAGTTTTTCACGACTGAGTTTCGTTCTGGGATGCGTCTCGCATGATTGACCCCTGTACGATCGCTCTCCAAACTGACCAAAAAATCCTAGAACTCATGAACGACGAAATCAACGAGATCGCTTACCTAGACTGCGCCGATGTGTTCCTGCAGGAGGAACCCCGCTGGGATGACGAACCCACAGCACCCGCTGAGGATGACATCATCGACCCTGCTTTCCTCTGACCCCTACCTGCTCACTCACACAACACCATGAACAAAGAACAACTCATCGCTCTGCTTCGCGACGCCGGTAAAACCAGCGAAATGCTGTCACGATTGGATCAGATGCTGCTGAATCAGCAACTAGGTGCTACGCCAGACCAGACTACAGGACTTGCTGCTTATGGTCGCTCTGACGAGATCGATTTCTGAACTGTCACAACGGCCCTCTCAGAGGAGGGGGCTATGGCCTACAATAGCCACATACCAAACAAACCCACATGACTTTGCCAACCTACGCTGTCCAACCTAACGCCTGGGGATGCTTCGATGAGGCAGGTGCTGACTACGCCATCAACATCTCACACGCTTACGAGATCTGCCGGCAGTGGAGACTAGGGGGAGAGGATGGCGACATGATGATCTGGCGCTTGACATCAGGCGATCCGATCCGTTGGGTTCGTGTCTATGCTGACGAGTCAGTTGACGTTGCTACGCTGTCAGAACAGGAACTTGATCTGCTCACGATCGACAAGTGGTGAGATGCTTGACAGCTGACCGCTTACCCTGTACAATAGCCACATACAAAACAAACTCACATGACATCCGCCACTCAGAACCTGCTCGACATTGCCACCGCCCTACAGGCAGAAGGCAAGACCGTCAAGGTCACAGTGCTCCGCCCCTCACGTCGCGGCGTCAAGGCACTCAGCGGTAAACGTGGTTGGGCAAACGCTGCTCCTAAGGGTTCGTTCCAGCACGGCAGTGTCCCTGGTGCTGCTTCAGTCAAATCAGGCAACAAGTGCTCCAAGGCCATGTGAGGTGCTAACAGGGCGCCTGCCCTATGGTATGGGGGCGAAAACCCCTAACTACCCTAATCTATAACGGACCGGATTCGACCTCTAAGTATCCCTCATATATAAAAAAATTCTCCCAGAAAAAACCATGAATTTAACCTTGAAGGAACTCGACGAACTATTAAGTATTCTGCAAGAGACACCAAGAACCACAAAAGAACGCACAGAACTGGTAAAGCGGTTAGAGGATTATCGACTACGTATGACGACAGTATGACTAAGACTACACCAGAGAATGTGAGAGAAGCGCATGAAGGATTATTTTATGCAACAATGAATTTACCAGCAGCTGCAAAACATTGTGGAATGACAGAGAAGGAGATGAAGATGACATTTTGGGAGTTTCTCAAATACAATCCTCCGAACTGGGTCGAATGATATATACTGAGACAGTATTAGTACAGACACATGTCATATAATATAACTACCACAGAGGTAGAATTCGACGAAAACTCGGAAGAGTATGTTGTGAAAATTCCCCAGGATATTTTGGAAGAATTAGATTGGAGAGAGGGAGATACACTAGAATGGCAGTTCTGGGACTATGATAACCTTCCAGGCCTGCGCCTACATAAGGTAGGTGAATAAGCTCGATTTTCTATAAGAGATGGCAAAGAAACAAAGAGTCCGTATTAAGAATTCTCGACCCCGACATAATTTTGATACAGATATAATTAGTAATACAGCCCAAGAGGGTTCATCAAGTGCAAGCGGTACTGATGATAGTTGTACAGCCCCTGCTCCTGTTGGTGGCGGGACATTAGAGATTAATAGTATTGTAAAACATTCCATACATGAAGTCGGTCAGAACGGTAGTTCCTTTCCTGGCACAGACTCTTATGGTAATGACATGGAGGGAGCGACCTTCGCTGACCGAGAGAAACTATATCATAGATATGATTTACTTGAAGGACTTGCAGAGAATGGATTAGTTGATCAAGAAGGATTTCCTGTTAATGATAGTGATGTAACAGCACGTCAATATGTTTATGATCAACCTACACAAGAAAGAAGAAGTTCAACTGGTCCACAGAATCTCATTCGTAAAGAAGAAGACTCAACAGCTCTTCTATCTTCACATGATGAAGAATATTTTCAACATCTCTTTAGTTGGCCGACAAATCATACATTAAGATCTCGAAAGATTGGAGGTTTTATTGAGTTAACTACTGTAACTACTACGACTACTAGTACTGCAGAAAGTACACCTGGAGCAGGTGATGGAACATCTTGTAGTACATCATCTACAAGTTATACGTTACATCCTCAAGCACAATATTATAATGTTAATTTTACATTAGCAGATGTAGAAACAAAAATATATCAACCAAATCCAGAAGCTGGTAGTACAAAGGGTGATAAGGTTTGGAATTATAATACATTAACATTTGATCCAACTACAGGTAAGTTGCAAAATAAGGATCAAGATCTTCGTAGCAAACTTGGTGATCCAATCGTTTATTATGGAGATAGTCATTCAAACGCAATCTTCTTTAATTACTTACAAGATACATCTAAATTTACCTCTGTCGTAACTCATGATTTTGATGACAATAATAATATAGATAATAATTTTAATGTATCTGGTAATATTGATGTTGTTGCAAAAAACATGCAGGATCCAGGTGGATCTAATGATTCAAAGAATAGAAAACATTATGAGATAACTTTTCCTAAAGATATTGTTAATACCGGAGATATACGAATTCATTTTAATGAAAAAACAACAGCATCTGGTTTATCTCGTAGTAGATTATACGTATCCAGAATAAAGCAAATTGGTACCAGAAAGATCAGAGCATGGTTCCAGACTGAAGATGGTAATACATTTGCACGTAACTGGACTGTATCTATAGGTGGTGGAGAGACTGGTACGACTAATGTTATTGGTATTGGTGATACTCTTAATGGTGGAACAGTAACTAATGTTGTTAACTATGTTGAAGATGTAGCGCTTCTTAGAATGGTTGTTGAACAACCAAAAAAAGGTGTAGAAGATCGTGCAATTACTCAAGCAGATTTCCTTGCATTAACTAATCCAGATGGTTCATCACAGAATTTAGATGTTGCAGATTATGCAGGAACTAGATCATGGTTAAAACTTAATGATGTTAGAGATATTAATAAGGGAATGGATGTTCAAGGAGATGGTATTAAGACTATAACTACAACTATTACTGGTGTAGACTATACTAAAAATATTATTTACATTACTGACACTGTAAAAAGTAAAAAATTAAAGAACCTAAAATTTATTGATAGTGCATGTAATCGTGTAAGTATGCATACAATGTGTTATGCTACTCTGTCTGGTGCTAGTGATTTTTCAATAGATGCAGATTATCCTGTTACTAGAAACGGTCAGACCGTATGTTCAATTAAAGCAAGAGCAGGTAAAGGTATCTTAAACAGGTCTGGAATTGTTGGAACATGGTTTAGTGAAGTAAAACATGAGATTGAATATCAACCTATTTTCTATGGAAGTGACACTAGTTGCGAAAAAGAACTGGATAGTGATGAATTTGGTGAGTATACATTAGGAACGATTATTTGGGATGACGATACAAGAACGGAAAGTGTATATCTTTTAACAGATCCTGCGGATAATTTTGCATATACTGCAAGTCAAGTTCATTTTGCACTTACATATGCACCTATTGATCAAGCAACACTAAAAAAAATTGATCGACAAGTTGCAAGAGAGTTAGGTAATGCGAAACCTGATAGTTTTTTAGATAGAATGAATGAAGAAAATCCTAGTCTTACTACTAGATATATTATTTTTAACAAAGTTTCTGATCATTGCAAGAATGTTTTGAGTGAAAAGAAAGCATCTGCAGTATTTGATGACATCTGTAGAGACGATATTCAACCATCATACTTTGAAATGTATGACGGCATCAGTGATCAGACTTTTTTACAAGCAAATATTACTGCTGTAGAACAAGATGTTCTTGATTATTGCGGAATAAATAACCCGACTATAAATCCAGTGTTAGAAGGTGCGGAACAAGCAGCTTCTACTAGTGATGTTTTACCGACAGAGTACTATAAACAGTTTATTTCTAATCCAGATTCTCTGATGAATAGACTTAAGAACGGATTTGATATCGTAGAAAAAGCACGTCCTAAGAATAAAGTTGATAGATTACCTCCACAGATTGTAGGAGAGGATCAATCGGGTAGAGTTTTTACTAAAACAAGTTTTAGAGATCTTCCTCCACGAACAGATAGAGTAGGATATTTTTGTAACGACTTGGTTATTACTGATGATAAGTATCTAAATCCTATTCTAAATCTAGATCCACAAACAACTATCAATCAACCAAAGATAATTGTTAGGTCAAGACCAAAATGGACAGCGAGTAATGCAGGACAGACTTGGCCAATTAGTATTAGTAGTCCCGCCGGAATACTAACAACTTCAATGAGTGTCACTGTAAATAATTCTGGTGGTCATGTAGGTAATATCACAACTAGTGCTGGTGCTGTCTCAGCACCTGTTACTATTACTACTGGTATTCCTTTATCCGGTAATACAACAACAACAACATGTTCTATTGCATGGATTCCTCTTAGAAGTAAAACAGATTCAGAAAACGAACAGTATTGTACTAGAAATGCTTTCCCTAATGTCTATACAATTTCCACTAACATTGCTAGACCACCTGGTGGAAATCATGATGATGCTTTCGCTAAAACAGATATGAGAGATTTACTTTATCTAGAGAGACCAAAAGATGGAAATGATAATTATATTAATGATATGTTGACGTTACCTTCTCATGTAATATACCCGGCAACTATATGGGAACCAAATGTTAATTTCCAACAAGACTTTTACAAAATACTTGAATTTAGATTACAGGAACATTCTGAACTAATTTCTGAAACTATTCAAAATAAAGGCAATCCTTATGTAGATAAAGCAATATCAGTTAAACTTACGAAAGATTTAAAAGATGGTGATACTAATATTACTGTAGAATCAACAGGAGAATTTTTATCTTCTGGATATTTGATTATTCCAAAGTATACTAAAAAAGTTGTTTCTTTAGAAACTGGTAATAATAGTGGATATTATACTTACAGTGGAGAAGAAATTATTTACTATGGTTCAAAAACAGAAACAAAGTTTAAGAATATTCAAAGAGGTATGTTTGGTACAACTTCTGGATTTGAAGAAACTGTATCAGTTGAATCTATAGAAGAAGGTGTTAGATATAAAATTGCATCTTTAGGATCTAGTAACTGGGAAAAGATTGGTGCTGGTAAAAATCCATCTGTAGGTCATGTTTTTACTGCAAATAAATATGATGGTGTTGGTACTGGTACAGTTATTGTATTTGGTACGTGTCCTGATGAAACACCAGATGAAGAATTACTAACAGCATTGTTATCAAGTCCTAAAATTCCTGTTATAACTAGTTACGAAAAAGGATTTAGTATTGCTCAACACTCAGTCTTTACACTAAAATACTAATATGGCAAGACCAATTTCAAATTTCGGTGATCCTAATACCGGTGGTGGTATTATTATTAGTACAAAATGTCCCAATATAATTACTGGAGGACGCCCAGTAGCGACTACAGGAGACATTGTGTCTCCTCATGACTCTAAACCCACTCATTTTTCTGTTACAGGCCCTGGAAATTTTAGATATTTGAATAATGGAACTCCAACAAACGCTGTTGGTGACTTTGATACATGTTTTCACATAAGATTGGGTGGAACTCCCAATTTTTTACATTGACATTTGACTCTTTTTCGTCTAAAATACTGAAAGTTACCTAAAAAATATGGCTAAATCAAAAGTTGGACTGTCTGGTGGTGTTTTTATCGAAGCAAAACCTAAAATGACTCGTCAGGGTCAAGGGAAAAACACCAAATATGCTTCTACATCACGTAATAATGCTAAAAAAGCATATCGTGGTCAGGGTAAATGAGTTTAGTAGTCAACTTACCAGCAAAAAAGGTGTATGTAAGGAAAGAATACCTTACTGATCACCAGACTGGTTTTGGCGAATTTGTTGAGGGTGTCTGGGTATCGGCAAAATCCATACCTGGACGTGCTTTCTATTTTGAGACCTATCTTCCTGAGTATGGTGCAATATATGATAAGCTACCAATCAGTGCGTTCCTGGACCGCCCAGAGACCCCTCAACCAGACTTAGATCTACCCAACCTACAGTTTTGGAACTGTATGGATTATGGAGTTGTGGCAATTCAAAAACAATTTATTGCTTCGATGGATATTGAACTCCGAACTCGTAATTTTGGATCTATATCCGGTGAATATCTATTTACTTTAGATAATTATCATAGCGATGTTAATATTATTGATACCAATGTGAGTGAAGACCCACAAGAACACAAATCCCATAATTGTATACTAATTGAAAACGGTCAGTTTGCTCTGTACCCAAACAATAGAATGCGAATTTACGATCTCTCTATTACACCCGAAACTCCTAAGACCCCAGATTTTAAAGTTTCGACAAAATACTATCAAGTTGAAAATGGCACAAAATGGGGTCGTTTAGGTCAGACAGATGAATACTTTTGGCAAACAGAAACCGAAAGTAAAAATAAATAGTTAACATACAATTGCTAAAATTATGGCTAATTCCCCAAATCCAGATTATATCCCGTCTATAATGAGTGATGAATTTGGTACTGTAGTTTTAATTACCAATCCAAAATCAGACAAATATCTTAAGAGTGTTAAAACATCAATTATGCGGGAAGATGAGTTTCGTAAAAAAATAGCCAAGAACTGATATACATAGTATAACGGTAAAATTTATGCTATAATGATTGGTTCCACAGCCAATAAACGATCACTCAGTAGTGAGTTCTTAGGTAAAGTTTCTAGGTCTTTTAAAGATTTAAGTTTTAACTTTACTAAGAACCCTATTACTAATGACATTGTAGTACTCAAAAATGAAGAGTCTATAAAACAATCTGTAAAAAATTTAGTTCTGACTAAACTTGGTGAAAGACCTTTTAGTCCAGAACTTGGAACAGACTGTACTTCATATCTATTTGAACTTAATAAAAATATTGCTTCTAATGAATTAATTCAACAGATTGAAGTTGTTCTAGAAACTTATGAATCTAGGATAATTTTACAACAAATAGATGTTGATACTGACGATAGGCTAAACTCTTTTGATATAAGCATTGAATATTTAATCGTTGGTCTTCCACCAGAAGTCCAAAACTTATCTTTTATTTTAGTCAGAGAAAGTTAATTAAATGGAATTACCAGTAGTATCATCACTAGAGTTTGAAGAAGTAAGAGATTCTATTAAGAATTTCATAAAAAATAAAACAGATTTTCAAGATTACGATTTTGAGGGATCTAATCTTTCTATGTTGGTTGATATTTTGTCGTATAACACTTTGTATACGACATACAATGTTAATATGGCATCTAATGAGTTAAATTTAGATACTGCTGTATTACGTGATAATATTGTTTCAATATCTAAGAGATTAGGATATACACCATCATCTTACACATCATCTAGAGTAAAGATGAATGTAAATGTTTCTGGTATTAGTTCATATGATGTTGTAAGATTAAAAAAAGGTTCAGCATTAAGTGCTGCATCAAATAACAAAAATTACACTTTTATTTTAACTGACGATATTGATCTATCGGTTAAAGATAGAACTAGTGTTTCATTTGAAAATATTGAAGTAGTTGAAGGTACTGAGTTTGTAATATCATATACTGTTGATGAAAGTAATGAACATCAAAGATTCTTTATTCCAAATAATTTTATAGATGCTGAAACTGTTAGAGTTTCTGTAATTTCTGATCCTACAAATACTCAAGAAATTGAATATATGAGGAAAGATACTATTGTTGATGTTTCTAATTCAGATACAGTTTTCTTTGTAGAAGAAGTTCAAGACCAAAAATATGAAATTGTTTTTGGTGATGATGTACTAGGTAGAAAGGTTAGAGACGGTGAAGTAGTAAAAATAAGATATGTCATAACAAACGGTGGTGAAGCTAATAATATTTCAAATTTTAAATTTATCGGTAGGGTAGAAGGATTAAATATAGAAAGTGGTGGTAGTCCGGTTACAATAGGATATAATAATATTACATGGTCTACATCAACTACAACTCCAAGATCTGATGGAGGATCTGAATTTGAATCTTCACGATCTATTAAATATAGAGCACCAAGATATTATGCATCTCAAGAAAGAGCTGTAACTTTAGCTGATTATGAGTCTTTAATTGCAAAAATTTATCCAAATACCGATTTAGTTAAAGTTATAGCGGGTGAAACACTAAATCCACCACAATTTGGAAAAGTTTTTATTGTTATAAAACCTAGTATCGGTGAAGCAGTTAGTGCAAGTGAAAAATCAAGAATTCAAAAGGAACTTGTAAAATATAAAGTTGGATCAATTGACGTTAAAATTGAAGATGCTAAAGGAATTACTTTTGTGATTACACCAAAGGTAATCTTTGATAGTTCTAAAACTAGAAATAGAGAAACACAACTAAAATCTTTAATAAACGATTATATCGCAGATTTTATTAAAAAACTTGGTTTTAATAGTTTTGGCGGTGCTTTTTCTGACCTATCGTTAAGGTGTGGAATTAAAGGACTAGATCCCTCTATAACTTTTGTTGGAAATAACGTATATCTAAAACAAAATATACAAATTACACCTAGTATATCCCAAAACTATATTACTGAGTTTTATACAAAGTTAAAACCAGATATAGATGGTGAATTTTATGCACTATCCGAATATTTTTGTCATAAAGGAGTTGCAAGTCCTGTATTTTTAGCAGCAAAGACTAAAGAACTTATTGATGATTGTTCTATAGATACAAACATTTATCTGGTTACTGAAGGTGGTGATATTTTAAAAGTTGTTGGTACTATTAATATTGAAACTGGAGAATTAACATATACAATTCGGGGTTGTGATGGTTCACCACAAGACATAAATATTCTAGTAGTACCAGATGTTCTAGATGTAGTTGTTGGACCAGATGTTGTTCCAAACTTAGTTATTGAAGATATTGAAATATATGCGGATATTACTGATCCTAACGATTTGTCAGTTGTTTTAGATCCAGACTCAATTACTCTACCAAGTATCAATCCAGGTGATACAACAGGAGACGTGAATGTAGTTGTTAATCCTCCACCACTGATCACTCCCGGCCCGGGTGGAGGAACTGTTACTATTCCCGATCTACCATCTATTATTGATGATGAAACTGGTATACCATCAACAGATCCTATTATTAACGATCCTAATGATGTTAATACTATTGAAGACTACATTCCAGAAACAAATCCATATCTGTGCTCATGAGATACTTAGAAGAAAAAAATTCAATTATTTCTACAATAATTGAAAACCAGTTTCCTCAACACGTACAGGAAAATAATCCTTTATTTTTAAGTTTTCTATCTGAATATTATAAATCGCAAGAGGGCAAGTATGGTCCTCTTGATATTGCTGCAAATTTAACTGATTATTATAATATAACTTATTTTAGACCTAATAGATTAGTAGAATCTGTTGAGTTGACATCTAACATTAGCGATAGTGATACTACTATCCCAGTTTTTAGTACCAAAGGTTATCCTGAGAAAGGATATATTAAAATTGATAATGAGATAATTTATTATGAAGATAAAACGAGCAACTCATTTACTAATTGTATTAGGGGAACAAAGGCTTTAGTTTTAAGTAATATCCCAAAATCATTGGTGACATTAGAGACCTCTGTCAAAGCAAGTCATCTAGCAAAAGTAAATGTATATAATATTGCATATAATTATTCAAAAGAATTTTTTAACAGAATTAAATCTGAAGTTGGTATACAAATTCCAGAGGTTTTAGATGAGTCTTTAGATATAGGTGAGTTTTTAAAAAAAATTAAATCATTTTATTCTGCGAAGGGTAGTTTGAATTCTCACCGAATAGTATTTCGTATATTATTCAATGATAGAAGGTTTGACCTAAAATTAAAACCTAGAGGTACTGGGGCAGTTTTAGATATACCTAATTTAGACGGCAGTATTCCAGATCCAACAACTTTCCAGATTCCAGATAGCGTTTTTATTAAAAATGGTGGATCTGGATATGATAATAGAAAAGTAACTCCCGGTGGTGCATTAATGAATGCTCCTATAGTGGATATTTTTGGTACTGGTACTGGAATTATAAATCAAACTACACAAATTAGAGATAATACAACTGCTGTCATCAAAGTCACCGATATTGATAGTAATGGAACTATTACTAATATTTCGGTAGAAGATATTGGGGAAAACTATTTTGGTCCAATTAGAGCACGAGTAAGACCAACAAAATTTGAAGAAGATCAACTTGTAACTAATATTGACGGTACTGGTGTAGCAAGAGTAGAATATTATGAAGCCAAATCTGACAATGTAATATTATATGATGTAATTGGTAATTTTAGACAGGGACAGGAAATATTCTCAACTTCTGGTGAACAACCAAGAGCTTTTATATCTACATTACCACATATAAATTTCAAAACACGAAAGGGTGTAGAAATTCTTAGTGAAGATCAACAAATTGAGTTTCCTAGAGAATATACATTTAAGACTTCAAATACACAAGCATCAACAAGAAAAATTATTCGTTGTAAGTTAATTACTGGGTATAATTTAGAAAATGATATTTTACCAGATGTTTTTTCATTAAAACAAGACTCTGATAAGTTATTTGGTGTAAAGGGAGTAGACATTGAGGTAGATAATAAAATTTTCTTGACTAATGATATTTTTGAATTTGAAATTGGTTCTAATAGTGATGTAAATGACATTTATCTACAACCAGATACCGTAATTGTAAAAAGTACTACTATTAACAGTAATACTGATATTATTACTGTGGACGATGCTTCATCATTTCCAGTAACAAATGGCATTTTAAGTATTAAGGGTAATGAGGTAATTTATAAAACCAGAACATCACAACAGTTCTTTGGATGTTCTTATACTGGTACTGATTTTAATGTTGATGTTAAGGATGTTGTAATTTCGTTTGGTCGTTATAAATTAGTTGAAAGACAGGAAGATGATCCAGAAAATCCTGGTAGTACAGTAGAGAAAAATAAATGGACAACTAATGTTAGAGTTTCCATTGGTGATTATAGATTCTATAACAACAATCTTTATATTGCAGAAACTTCTGGTATATCTGGTTCAATACCACCAACACATACAGTTGGAATAATAACTGATGGTAAGATTAAATGGAGATATTATGATACCAATAGATATGATCATTCATTCTATATCGAACAAAATTCAACATCTACTCCAAATCCAAGATTTAGAATTTTTGGATTGCCTGGGGAAGTAATAGTTGAACAGAGTGGTTCCTTAAACAGTTTAACAAAATACGAATTTGCTAATTTTGATAGTCCTAATATTGATGTATATAATTTTAAATTAGATAATGAATTAGCAGCAGATAGATCTGATAGACTGTCTTTACTTTTAAGTTCAAACTATAATAGAGATAGAAATACAGTTACTGATTCTAGAATACCTTCTTTTGGTTCTTTAACTGGATTTAACAGTCATTACGATTACACTGACTATGTGTATATTGCAACTTCATGTGTTCCTCCATGGTGGAGTGATATTATTTCGTATCCATCTTCAGGACAAAGTATTCCTGCTAATGATTTAAAGAAAGTTTCTTTTACAAATCAAAAAGCAGTTACTAGATGGGCAAAATCTGCTATTCTTTATAGTACTCAAGGTGTTTCTCAGTTTAGGACTAATAAAAAATTAGTTGGTCTTCAGGTAGACGCAATTCAAGTAAATTCATATAAAGGTAATACTGTACAGTATGGATATCTTGATAGATTCTCTATATCACTTAGTGGTAATTATGGAGTTACATACACAGAGACTGGTGGTATAGCAACTTCAATTAACACATCAAAAAATCCAAAATTAGCTATAACAGAAGGATCTACTACTTTAAATGTAGATAACTCAAATAATCTAACCAAAATTTCGGCTGGTATAACTAAAATTAATTTTGCAAACTTATTTGCTCAATATTCATCAGAATTGTCTGGTTTTACTTCAAAACCATCTATAACAGTTGTTAACCAAAATCCACAAAATGTAGTTAAATTTGTAAATGTTTCAGCTACTGGTAATACCTATTCGGGAATTGATGTTACCAATAATATTATAACTGGATCTTCCCATGGCTTTAATACTGGAGATAAAGTAAAGTATATAAGTGATGATAATTATTTTCAATCACTAATTGCCAATACGGAATATTTTGTTAGAGTATTGGATTCCAATAGATTCACTTTACATAAAACTAAATCAAATGCTTTATTAAATAACGCTAAAGTATCATTAAATCCAAATTACATTACACCAGAAACAGCTACTGTTCCAGGTGTACCTGTAGTTCAATCTAATGTATCATTTAGATTTGAAGGTGAGTTTAAGAATCCATATACTGGATCTGAAGACGCTGTATTAGAAGTAAGTTATACAGACGGAAATATTGATAATATTATAATTAGATCTTCTGGTAAAGGATATGTAAATCTTCCCAAAATTATAATTAGTAATGGTGGAAAATCAGATTTTGAAATTCCTTTTAGTAAGAATGGTGTAAAATTTGTTGAAATGAGTGGTCCACTCATTTCATATCATAACTTTGATAATAAAAACTATAATACAATTCTAGTAAATGATACTGATGGTTTATATGCATCAATAACTAATATATGGGAAAAAACACCAACAGTTGAAGTTGTTAGTGGTAGAAATGCTTCAGCGACTGCTTTCCTTGCAAATGGAAAACTTAATTCAGTAGTGTTGTCAAATGCTGGTGAGTTTTACGATATAGAACCAGTAGTAGAAGTTCTTGGTGATGGAAAAGATGCTGTAGTAACTGCATCTATAACTGCATCTGGTGAAATTGAACAATTTACTATTGTCAACCAAGGGTCTGGTTATACTACTGCACCTACTATTAAAATAACACCAGTAGGTGCTGGTGGTGCAATAACATCATCTTTAAAAGAATGGACATTTAACTTAGTAAGACAACTAAGTGAACTTGGTCGTATTGATAATCATGGTGGATATGTATTTGATTCTGGAGATTCTATCCCGACAACAAATAATACTAAGTCATTTAAGTTAATTGATTATAAAAATGATTTTCCAACTGATATTAACCAAAAACAATATTTCTTATTAAAACCAACTGAAAAATTAGCAGCACGTCAGATTAGAAATTCTGCTCCAGATGTTCTATTGGGTGCTATTGCTGCAGCAGCAGGAAAAACTGTTGCAAATTTAACTGATGCTGAAATACTTGGAACTACTGGAACTGCTATTGATCAAGTAACAGCAGCTGCACACTCTTTACCATATCTTGTTTCATATGATGGTATTCCAACGTATCACGGTGGAAAACTTTTACAAAAAAGAAATATAGCTTTTGATGCGGTCAATAATCCTTTAGAAGAAGCAGTATCACAATATAAGTTAAAATATACAACTACACCTACTAATGATGTTACTGAAACATCTAAAACTATAGGTGGTACATTATATTACTTTAGTCGAGTTGGTGGACCATCCACTGCAGATTATCCAATTGGAAGTTTTATTGAAGATTATCAGTTTGTAGAGGGTGATGATAACTCATTAGATATTCATAATGGTAAATTCGCAGTAACCCCAGAATTTCCAAGTGGAAGATATATCTATGCTGCAACTAAAAAATCACATGATGCAGCAACTAATGCAATCATAACAGATAGTGGTATCGACTTTGGTGGATTCCCTTATTTTGTTGGAGATACATTTGCATCTGAATATGATGATTACATGAATAATAGATGTAGAACTAATGATAAAATTCCAAAGGCATTTAATAGAGCATTTGAAAAAGATCTTCTTAAGGTTGTTTCAAATGGAGATGCTAAGTATTTCGGAAGTATTCCAGCTGGTGCAAACTGGTTCAACGGATTAGATCATAATGATGAGTATCCTAAAGAAGATACTGATAAAATTAGATCAGTTGCAGGAACTTTAACAGTTTCCGGCGGTGCAGTTGATGCAGTTATTTTAGAAAATAAAGGATCTGGATATAATGTAGGTGATAGATTAAAAATTGATAACTCAAAAACTTTTGGTTCTGGTTTCTCTGGTTTTGTTTCTAAAATTGGTGGTAAGGAATTATTAAATTCTTTTTTAAAAACACCAGATTATAAAACTGTTACATTCCAAACTAAAGTTGCTAATGAGTTAGCCATTGGAGATTTAATTGAATTTAAATATAACACTACTGGTTATGATTTTTCAGATTCTCCGATTTTTCTTTTAGAAAACAGTACTTCTCAACCAATTAGTTCTAATGTAGTTAAGTTAGATAATGTAGAAGTTTCGATCAAAGAAGGTCAGTCTATAGATAAACTAAAGGATAAACTAATATATGCAGTTTCACTGAACTCTAACTTTAAATATGAATTACAATTACCAGGAAGTAGTGAAGTTAAAGTCACATATGATATCGAATCAGTAAATGAATATTTTACATTAGTTCCTTCACCAACGGATACTGTAAGATTTGATATGTCTACGCTACCAAATAGGGTGTATCTACATGTTACATCTGTTGGTAGTACTGATGAGTGGATTTATCAAATTGATAAAGTTAGAGACTATCAAGGATCCCATCAAATAATCGATGTTAATCCAGTATTAAAGCAATTTACTGTTCTATTCCAAGAAAGTACGTATTCGTTTGAGCAAAGATTTTTAAGTTATGATGCTCAGTCATATGGTGCTGTTGGTCCGATTGAAGAAATAACAATCACCAATACTGGTAATAATTACAGAAAATTGCCACAAATTGTTGGTTTGATTAAAAAAGGAACAGTTGATACTGATGCTGGCGATGGAACTGCAATAATACAAACAAATTCTAATAGTATTGGTAAAATAAAAAGAATCTACTATGATTCAATTGGAACATCGTTTACATCTAATAACAATGTAAATTATTATTTAAATTTACCAGCTACAGCAAAAATTATTAATAATTTTGAAATATATGATGTAGAAATTGTAAACTCTGGTCAAAATTATGATAATGTAATTACAATTTTAGTTGATGGTGCATCTGATAAAGCTACAATAGAAGCTACCGTTAGATCTGGAACTATAACTGAAGTTAAAGTTGTTGATGGAGGAATGAATTTCTCTAAGGAACCAGTATTAACAATTTCTTCAACTAACGGAACTGGTGGTTTACTGAGATCTAAAATTAGAAGAAAAGATATTGCAACTGGTCAGGAACTAACTGGCAATATTAATTCTATTTTGTTCCCAGTTGAAGTAAAAAGTAATGTAGTATCTTTTGACCGATTCACATCTGTACTTGAGTTTGATGAAGTTGCTGGCCAGTTTAAAGATGCAGATACTGTTTATCTTGGTGGTAAAGCATATGGAAAAATTGTAAGTATTAGAAGAAATAAAGCATATGCAAATGTGAATCCTTATGCAACATTAAATGTACAAAGATCCGATGTTCAGGGTAATACTAGTGAATTTTTACAAAAAATAACTGATAGTAATTATTATCAGGATTGGTCTTATTCATTGACATCTTCTAGAGATATAACAGAATGGAGAAAGGATCAAGATATTCTTACTCATCCAGCTGGATTTAAACAGTTTGGTAAAAAACGTATTGAAAGAAGAAAATCAGTATTTAAAGATCAACAAGAAATATTTAAGAGTAATGTTGCTTTTGCAACTAAATTCTTTAATAAAATTAATTTAACAACTAAACTTGGAGAATGTGGTACTCAAAGATTATTTTTTAGTGACACTAGTCAATTTGCAGTTGGAGATTATTATTTTGGAATTACATCAACTGCTATTGGTGAAATTCTCCAAGTTACAGAGTTCTTTATTAGAGTTAAAAACAGAAATAACACAAAATTTATAACAGATGAATCTATTGTAAAAATTTCTCTAAACTATGCAATTGGTTTAAATCCAGGTACATATAAATCAATAGTTATTGCTAATGGTATACTACAGGAACCAGTAGAGTCCTATGATGTATCTACTGATTTCTTAAGTGTTCAAAGTTTTATTCCTAGATTTGATTTAAATACAAATGATGAGATTTTATGGCATAAACTACAAACTCCATTTGTTGACTTAGATGATCAAGTTTTATCTGCGGCTGCAACTACATTCTCTCTAAGTGAAAAATCAAATGCAGTTACTATAGATGATACGACAAAAGAAAAATTTATAATCTCTATTGCTGGATCTGTTCAAAATCCAGCTAATCTTACAATATCTAATAATATTGTAAATGTTACTAATTCTCCTAATTACGACAGTAAAGTATTTGCTATTAAACATAACAATTTACGTCAATTAACATTTACTGGATCTGGTACAACCTTTACACTAAATTACACTCCAACTGGACATTGCAATCTTCTAATCTTTGTTGAAGGTGCCTCTCAGTCACAATTACTAACAGATTTTACACTATCTGGTAACACAGTTACTTTTAGTGAGTCTTTTGATACTAATGAATTATTTGGTTGGGAAATAAACGAAACAGTTACTTGTGAGAAGATAAACATCTCAGATCTATTGGGTCTCAGGACTACAATGATATTAGATTGTGTAACTAAGAGATTTAACCAAAATATAGAATCAAATGCCATTAAGAAACCAGATTCAATCTATGAAATAAGAAAGGATCAAATTACAGGAACAGTTATTCCAGAGAGTAGTACTCTTGTAACTGGTTTTGATACTAAGTTTACATATACAACTCCAAGATATTCTAAGAGTTATGTTGATGTTTTAGATCCATTGACATTTAATGGATCAACTAAATCATTTACATTACAGAAGAATGGAGAGAATCATACTCCTCAGAATGGTGAAGAGAGTTTAATTATTCAAACTAACATTAGTGGCACTAAACATGTTTTAGATCACACAGAATATACTGTGAGTGGTTCAACGATAACTTTTAACACTGCATATGCTGGATCAGTAAAAGCAACTATTCTTGATTACGAAAGCACATTCTTATCAAATGTGTCCAATGAGAGTGGAAGTGTATTAGATAGACTCTTTACGAAACAGGATGGTTCTAGAAGAACATTTAGTGTTTCTGATGCTGGTGTTCCAATTTACTCAAAAAATGTAGGTGATATCTTTACTATCAAGAATGGAAAACTATTACCTCCAGATTCTTCACAATATAGTATAAATGATAACAAAATTACTTTTGTGGATGCCCCAACTTCCTCCGATTCTGTAGTTTTAGCTCACTTCAATAGACAATTATTACCTGACTATACAAACAACGTTGTTCTAGACGATTTTGTATGCGCTGATGGAGTTACAACAGACTTCCCAATAACTCTCCCAGGTGCCTCAAGAGGATCAGTTATTTGGAATAACTTATATCATGTTTTCATTGTCAGAAACGGCGTATATCAGAAACCAGGAAGAGATTTTACTATCGTAAATCAAAATATTCTTAGATTTACAACACCACCAACTAAGGAAGAATCTGGGTTAATTTTTGGATATGTGTCTCAGGCAGGTATAACTCAGAATGTATTGATGGATGATATCAATTCTCAATTCAATGGTGTTAACTTTGAATTTGATTTAACAGATAATGGAAATCCATTTACTATTCCAGATCTTGGTGGAACAGGTCAGGGGTATGATGATACATTTGTTGTTAGAAACGGTGTCATACAGAGACCTGTATTAGATTATACTATTGGAACTAATGTTGGTACTGGTGGAAATACCATACAACTTTTACCCAGGCCCGTTGCTTCGGATGATATATGGATTCTTTACACCCACAATTCTACCATTTACAATCTATTTTCAGTACAATCTCAATCTAGTAGTGTATCAAGACTTGTTTTTGCTATAGGTACTCCTGCTGCTGATCCAGCTGATATTAATGATTTTGTAGTTTATGCAGACGGTGTTCCTAGATTTGCTCAAAGAGGTGATTGGGTCTTTGACACTAGTACTGTAGGAGGTAATACTCCATATAAAATGATATTTTTAAATCATACTGATGGTCAACCACCACAGAATGTAATGGTTATCAAGCATGCTAATACAACTCTAATTAATGACTTGGAAGAATGTCAGGATGGATCTAGAACTACATTTAGAGTTCTTGAAAATGGTCAAGATGCAATTGATGCTTTAATTCAAACCACAGATATATTGGTTGTTAAAAATGGTATTGTATTACAAAAAGATATTGATTACACAATTCCAACTTTAGACATAATTTTTACAACTGCACCATTACACACTGATAATATTTTATTAATTAGATCTGATGGTATGGTACATAGTACACTTACTAATACTTCTGGAAACACATATACCATTAGTAATTCAGAAACCACGGAAAAATCAAATGTAGTTGTCTTCTCTAATAATGAATTTAAATTTGAAGAACTTGGAGATTTTACTTGGGTCAATGATTCAACTATTACATTGAGTAGTGCTCATACCACTGGAAATTTATTTGCTATTAAGTTTGATGGTATATTTAAACTATTAGATCCAATTAATAATATCTTTAACGGATCTAATACCAAGTTTAACTTAATGGATGGTCAAAAATTCTTGACTCCTACTGCAGCAACTTATACTGCTAGTACTGGTAATCTAGTTTTGAGCATTGCAAACCATGGACTATCTGCTGGTAATGTAGTTAAGATTGCTGCAAATTCAATGAGTTTTACATGTTCAATGGATAATAATTATAGTATTAAGACTTATCCAAGAACTACCGATCCTGTTTATGGTAATAATATTACAATTGGTTCAGTAACTACAAATACTATTACTCTTCCAATTGGGTCTTCTCCACTTGTTAACTATACACCTGGACCTAATACCGAATATAATACAGTTACTGGTGATTTAATATTAGATATTGGAACATCCGGTGCAGCTGCTAGGTATGTTGGTGAACAGATTAAGTTAGCAAATGGTGCAATTACATTCACATGTGCATCTGATGGTAACCAAACACAACTATCTCACCCAAGAGCACTTATAGATTCATATACACCAGAAAGTGCAACATATAATTCATCTACCGGAATTGTAACTATAACACTTTCTGGTCATGGTTTCGTGAATGACGATTGGGTAAAACTAGAAGATAATGCATTGACATTTACATGCACTAAAGATAGTAATGGTAGTAACCACGCATATCCTCGTTCTACAGATCCAATTAGTGGTAAATTTATTCAAATTTCTAATGTAACTACTAATACATTTGATATTAATGTTGGTGTATCACCTGCAGGTGAACAATACCCACATACATTTGTTAGTGCTGTAACAGACTCATTAAAGAAAAAACGTGATAGACATGATACTCCATTAGTAATTACTGCAATCGATGCAACTGCTGGAACAATCACTATTAATGTAGGACCATCGCCAGAAACAGCACCACATACATTTGTTAGTGCTTTGCCAAATTCTGTTATTACTGGTGGTAATTATGTTCATACATTTGTTTCTGCTAAACCAAGATCTTTAATTATTGGTAATACACAAGAAAACTTTGTTCCAGTTGGAACTACAAGTAATGATAATGTTCCACATGAAACTGGAATAATTGTTGTTAAGAATGGTAGTGTATTGGATCCAGGAGTTGATTATACATTAACTGGTGATATTAAGAGTCAGATATCACTTACAACCGCTCCAGCATCTTCTGATATTATATCTGCAAGGGCGGTAGGTATGTTTGATAAACTTGATACTATTACAAGTGGAAGTGGAACTACATTTAGTATTACTAAGGGATCTACAGCATATTATGCGAATAACGACATTGATCGTCCAGAAAAACTAGAAAATCAAATCATGGTTATAATGGATGGAAACGTACAAAGTCCTTTGTATGATTATATTATTAGACATGATAAAATTATCTTTGAAAATAGTGTGACATTTACTAAACTAGTATTACTAGATTTCCGTGGCACACCAAGTGATGTACAAATTTTATCTAGATCATATGAGGTTTCGGTTGGAGATCAATTATATATTGATGGAGAAATTTCTCCTAGAACAGTAACATCAATTAAATCTCCAGATGTGTTGATTACTAATAGTTACACGGATACAACTCCATCTGGTTATGTTGGTTCTTCTACACCAAGTAATGGAATTCTTTCCACAATTACAACAACTGATAATGGTTTGAATTATAGAGAACCAGTTATTATGAGAACTGTTGGTACTGGAGTTGGTGCTAAGTTCTTAGGAACAACTAACTATAATGAGGGTGGTACGGTTACTCCTGGAGATCTCTTATATCCAGGAAGAAACATTCAAAATCCACATGATGTTTATGCAACTGTATATGCATCAGTTTACAAAGAACTACCAGTAAGTAAAACAGAAATTAGACGTGCAACTAAACTTGACGCTGATATAAATGCATCAGTGGAAACAGTTGCACTCGATAATGTTTCTGGATTATCTGCAAACACTCCAACCATCACAATTACTGGTTATAACGGTGGTGGTTCAGAAGCGGTATTGAGACCTTATATTTCTAATGGAGAAATAAGAAAGGTTGACATTATTAGTGGCGGTGCTAATTATCAAGATAAAGACTTCAGTATTACTTTAACTGGGGGAGGTGGAACTGGATGTGTCTTAAGAGGTACATTAAATTCCAGCGGTACAATAACTGCGGTTGATGTTGTAAATAGTGGTACTGGTTATGATACAAATAGAGTGATTCTATATCACACTTCTGGTGGTGTTGTAACATCAGAAGTTATTGAATATACAGAATTATCTTCTACATCTGGAACTGCAAATCTTCTTGGTTGTACAAGAGGTGCATCGGGTACTACTGCAGTTTCTCATAGTGCCCAAATTGAGTCTCCGGACAATGCATCGACATATACTCTCGTATATTTCGACAATTTTCTTTAATAAATAAAAGTATAAAATAAAAAAGCGGAAGAATAATGCCTTCACTAGTCACTGACAACTTCAGGGTTTTTGCTGCAGAACAGTTTATTGAATCACTTGAAGAACCATATGATAGCAGTAATAATGCGGAAGCAGATTCTTCCGCTGCAGCTCAATCATATAGGAGTAAGATCTATTTGTTTATAGGTAGATCACAAAACTGGACCCTGGAAAGATATTCAGGTCAGTCGGCAGTAACTGAGTTTGCTCCTCCAGATGTGTTTGACTCATTTAATGACTCTAATGAAGTCTATGATGATATGATTGCTGTTAAGAGGATTAACAGTACTGATGTTTCTAAAGTTATTAAAAGACTTACCTGGAAAACAGGTGTTAAGTATGATATGTATGAAAATGACTATACATCCACAAATCTGTCTTTGAATGGTCATGCAAATCTTTATGACTCACAATCATATGTTGTAAACAGTAATTTTCAGGTTTATAAGTGCATTTACAATGGAATTAGTCCTACTTATCCACAAGGTAGAGCATCTACAGTAGAACCATCCGGTACTGCAACTTCTATTATTGAAAGTAATGCAGATGGTTATAGATGGAAGTACATGTACACCATCAATATTTCTGATTATATCAGATTTGTTTCTAGTGATTTTATGCCAGTTAGAGTTGACTCTACGGTTGCGGCAGCTGCTGTAGATGGTGCTATAGAACAGTTAATTATTGATAATAGAGGAACTGGTAATACAGCAAATGCTACATACTACTGTCCTATTATTGGTGATGGAACAACTGATGCGATTGCAAAGATTATAATTAATTCTGGTGGTGGTATTGATACTATTGAATCGGAAAGAGTTGGTGCTGGATATACAAGAGCAAAAGTCATATTGACTGAAGCGTATACTACATTATCTAATGCACTTTCTAGATCTGGAAGTAGTGTTTCACTATCTGGAACAGTAAGTACAGTCATTTCACCTCCTGGTGGTCATGGATCAAATCCTCCAATGGAACTTGGTGGATATAGAGTTATGATCAATAAGAGTTTAGAGTTCTTAGATGGAGATGGTGATATTCCAGTAAATTCTCAATTTAGGAGATTTGGATTGATATCAGATCCAAAAAATGTTTCCAATACAGATTTAGTTTCGGACACAGCAACTGCTTGTTTTGCTATAAAATTTCCTGCTGTAACTAACGTCAATTTTGATGTTGGTGAAGTTATTACTCAAACAACAACTGGTGCAAAAGGAAGAGTTATTCATTGGGACTCAATTACTAAGGTATTGAGATATTACCAGAACGAACATATTGACGAAACTCAAAGTGGTCAAAATCAATATAAGTTGGTTCCTTTCAGTGGATCAAACATTATAACTGGTGGTACTAGTGGTACTACTGCTACACCAGATACCGCTGCATCTGGAACTGGATCATTTTTTGGTGTTGCATTTACTACTGGATATGCACAACCAGAGATTAAGAAAAATAGTGGAAACATTATTTACGTTGAAAACAGAAAAGCAGTAAACAGATCTACCGACCAAACTGAAGATATCAAATTAGTCGTAGAATTCTAAAATAAATAGCAAAAAGAAATCCCTGAAGGTCTTATAAATGCAAGATACAAATCTCAAAATATCACCATACTTTGATGATTTTGATCGTTCAAAAAACTATCAAAAAATTCTCTTTAAACCAGGATACTCTGTACAAACACGAGAACTTAACTCGGTGCAGAGTACTCTGCAAAATCAAATAGAAAGGTTTGGTCAACATGTATTCAAAGAGGGGTCGGTAGTAATCCCAGGAAATGTTAGCTTTGATTTAAGTTTTAAAGCCGTTCTTGTACAGGGACTCATTAACGGCATTTCTGTAGAAACTTATAGGACTAATTTAAAAGGTAAAATTATTACTGGAGTATCTTCAGGGGTTCAAGCAGAAGTTGTAGATACAATAAGTGCATCGGAATCAGAAAAAGAAACAATTACTTTATATGTAAAGTATCTTTCGGCCGGTAATATTGAAAATGATATCCAACTAAGCACATTTAAAAATAATGAAGTTATTACTGATGAAACTGAAACTCCAGTAGCAGTAACATCTGTACAAAATGCAACTGCATATACAGGATCATCTGCAACAATTCAGTCTGGTGTTTATTTTATACGTGGATTTTTTGTAGAGGTAGCAACTCAAAAAATTATTTTAGACCAATATGCAAATAAACCTTCATATAAAATTGGTCTTCAGGTAAATGAAAGTTTGGTGACTTCTGATGATGACTCTACTATATTTGATAATGCTTTAGGTTCAACTAATTTTGCTTCTCCTGGTGCAGACAGATTAAAGATTGAACCAAAATTTGTAAAACAAAATTTAACTTTTTCAAATAGTGCTGATTTTATTGAATTACTTCGTTTAGAGAATGGGAAATCAACTCTAACTTCACTTTCCGAGAATTCTATATATAATGAACTTGAGAAAAATTTAGCGAGAAGAACTTTTGATGAATCTGGGGATTATACAGTAAAACCATATAGATTCACAGTTAGAGAAGCTTTAGATACTGGAAATAATAATGGTGTTTATAAATCCGGTGAGAGAGTAAAGGATGGCAGAACAATTGTAAGAGTTCCATCCTCAAGTGATCCAGCAGATTCAATTCTTGGAGAAGATTTTTATGCTTTAGAACTTTCTCCTGGAAAAGCATATGTTAAAGGATTTGAAGTAACTAATGATAGAAAACAATATGCAATTGTACCCAAACCAAGAGAAACAAATACTCTCAATAATAATGGTTCTGCTTTAAATATTGGTTCGTATTTTAAAACCAATCATTCTACAGTAAAGGGAGCGATTTCATTTCCAAATGCTATTACTCTAAAAGATGTTGACGGGATTGAGATTGGTAGAGGTATTGCGGTTGGTTTGACAGAGGGTAAACTATATACAACTGAAATTTGTACATATCAAACAATCACAATAGCTTCTGGTCAATCTCACAATTTTGCATCAAATGATTTTATGACCGGAGTTTCCTCTGGTGCTACTGGTTTTGTGAAATCTGTTTCTGGTCAGACTATTGTACTACAACAGAGTACTGGTACTTTTGTAACTGGAGAGGTTGTAACTAATAGTAGGTATACTACAGGTCAACCAACAATATCAACAATTTCCAAAGAAAAATTAGAAGATGTAAGAAAAATTGAAAAAATTTCTGGTGGATTTGAAGTACAATTACAGTTGGAACCAGTTAAGATAAGTGGTTCTTCTTTCAGTGTAACCAGTAATAGTTTAAGTGGAATCGGAACTTCGTTTTTAGAAGAACTTTCTGCAAAATCAAAAATTAGAGTTGGTGTAACTGATGTGGAAGTTACTAGTCTTACTTCAAGTGCCGTTGTAATAGCATCAGGTGTTTCAAATGGCACTTATTATGATGTTAAAAAATTGATTGCTAAATTTTATTCATCCAGCAATGGTTATACAACTAGAGTTTCCTCTAGACCAGTAAAAGATATTTCTGATAGTGTTGTAAACAAATTGGTCTATACCGGTGAGTATGTAACCAGTTCTAATGGTGATTTTGTTATCCAAACATCTCCATCAGAAACTATTGATAAAAATTCAGTTGTAATTACTACATCTACAGGACTTGCTTCTGCTGTTAATTTAGTACAACCAGCTAATTCTGGTAATGTAATTAATGTAGATACTGGTGAATCTGCAGGTGTTCCTGTTAGTGTATACTACAATAGTAGAGTTTCTAATCCAAAGATAAGAAAGAAAGAACTGGAACCATATACTTTCTTAATTGTTGATAAGATAAAGGATGGTACTACTAATGACAATAATATCTATGGAACTAGAGTTCAGGATAAAGAAATTTCACTAAAATTTGCTGATGTATCAAAAATACATAAAATCCATGAAGCGGTTAGACCAGAAGATGATACTAGTGCATTATTAGATTCTCTTATTCTTAATACAGTATCTGGATTAAACGTTGGTGATATTATTGAAACCAATAGTATTAAAGCATATATTGTTTCCATCAATACATCAACGAATAAAGTTTATGTTACATATGAATCCACTAAATTTCAAATTGGTGACAATTTATCAATTGCTGTAACAATTCCATCTAATAGTGATGTTGAGGATATTTTTGTTAGACAGTCTTTACATGGTAGATATATTGATATCACTGATGATTTTGTTTTTTCCAGAAATGATACTTCAGATTTCTATAAACCATCGAAACTAATCAGGAAGGAAAATTCTGCTGTTCCATCTAAAAAATTTATTGTTATTTTTGATTACTTTAAACATAGTAATTTAACTAATGATTTTTACTCTATAGAATCATATGGTGAATTAACATATAAAGATATCCCAAGATCTTCTTTATCTACATCAATGGCTGATCTTATTGATTTTAGATTCTATACACCTCATTCTACAATTTCAAGTTCCACTCAGAATGGATCATTTGAGAAACCACATAGAGAAATCAATAGTGCTTTTAATACATATGCAGTTAATTATACAACACAAACTGTACCATTCCCTGATACTGTGTTTTCTTCTGATGTAGAGTCATACTTGGGTAGGATTGATAGTATCTATCTAACACAAGATGGTAAACTAAAGGTTGTGAGTGGAGCTGATTCTATAAATCCAAAGTCAACTTTAGATTCATCAGTTGGACTATTAATTGGAACTGTACAACTACCTCCATATTTAAAGAGTGTTTTTGATGCAAAGGTAAGTTTTGAAGATAATAGACAATATACAATGAGGGATATTGGCAAGCTTGAACAAAGATTATCTAGTGTAGAAAATTACACAACATTAAGTTTACTAGAATCTAATACTGTTAATTTACAGGTTTTGGATGAGGATGGTAAAAATAGGTTCAAGAATGGTTTTATGGTAGATAATTTTAGATCTACTAGTGTTGCTGACACCACAAATTATGATTATACAGCATCTATTGATTTAGATGAAGGTTGTGTAAGACCATATCCATATGTAAATAATGTTGGATTTACTTTCAATGATACTAGTAGTACTTCTACTAGAACTGGCGAGTATATAACTATCCCATATACTGAGGTTGCATATGCATCTCAACCATATGCAAGTAGAGTAGAGAATGCAACTCCATTCCTATCTTTCTCTTACATTGGAGACATGACTCTGGATCCTAAAAAAGATATTTGGTATGATACCAATAGAGAAATAATAGAAGGTCAAAGTATTGATTTATCACAGAGTATTAGTACATTATTTGATTTGGTTGTTCCTGGTGGTATTGTTTGGGGTGACTGGGATCTTGGTGCTGGTGGAACTACTCGCGGTAATGGTGGTAGAAATGTTACAGATATTAGAACTGGAACACAATACGATGTTGGAACTCTAGATGTAGAATTAGAATCTGGTGATACTATTAATGATATTACGGATATAAGATATGCAAGATCCAGGATTGTTAATGTCTCTGTGAAAGCTTTAAAACAAAACACAGATCATGGAATGTTTGTTGGAAGTACTGATGCATCTAGATTTACATATCCAAAAATACTAAGAAATCTAAAGAGTGATAATTCAAATAAATTTGTAGTTGGTGAACAAGTTAGATTAGTTCCAGCACTTGTATATACGCAGAGTGGAGTTAATAGGTGTATTCAAGTATTTCCAAATAGTGATAGGAGGTATATTGAAGCTACTGTTCAAGATCCAAGAACATTCCTTAGCTCTAAGGAAATTTCTACAAATGATTTTGATAGTAATGGATATACATCTAATACTACTATGTTGGTAATTGATAATATCAGAAACTGGGATAATACAGATAGTCAAGTAGTAGAACTTGGAGATGATTTTATTATTAGTGGTCAAACTTCATTGGCAAAAACTAGAGCTAATGGTGATAGAACTCAACAACTAACTTCTACTGCAAGCGGAACCCTGGAAGCATTTGTTATTATTCCACCAAGAACTTTTGAAACTGGAGACTTAGAATTTAAGTTATCTGATGATCCGAATAATTTCCAGGTTAAAAACTTAACAGGTTCTTATTCAACTGGAGTTTATTATTCACAGGGAACAGAATTAGATGTATCATCTACAATAACTACTTTAGAAGTTCCAGAAGTTTCTATGTTTACTGTAGAAGAAAGTACTATTAGATTTATACCAGATCCTCCTCCACCACCACCACCTGCTCCACCAGGCGGCGGTGGCGGTGGTGACCCACTTGCTCAATCTTTTATAATAGAAGAAACTGGTGGTGTGTTTATTACATCTCTGGAACTTTACTTCTTAACTAAAGATGATACTGATCCAGTAACAGTAGAATTAAGAACAGTTGAAAATGGTAGTCCAACCGCTAATATTGTTCCAGGATCTGTGGTAACGTTACCAGCTTCTAGTATAATAACTTCCACTGATTCAACTGTTTCTACTAAATTTAATTTTGCGAATCCTATATATCTCTCTGATTTAAATGAATATGCTTTTACTATTAAAAGTAATTCTACAAAATATAACTTGTGGGTATCTAGAGTTGGCGAGACAGATATTTCATCTGGAGTTACAATTGATAGACAACCTCATGTTGGAGTTGTATTTAAGTCTGCAAACGCTTCAACATGGATTTCAGATCAATATGAAGATGTTAAGTTTATATTAAATAGGGCAAAATTTAACACTGGAACAACTTACTCAGCAATTTTAAATAACAAAATTATTCCTTCACAAAAACTACAGTCAAATGCACTTTATATGGTGGATGGATCATCTGTAGTTAGAGTAACACAACCAAATCATGGTATGCATCAAAATGAGAATAAGGTTAGTATAACTGGAGTTCAATCAGATACATCTTCTGGATTATTATCATCTGATATAACACCATCCGTAACTACAATTAGTATCAATGATATTACTAATTCTTCAATTTCAGGATTAGGTACAATTGAAGGTTGGGGTACTATTAATAATACTGCAATATCCGGATCAAATGCTGGATTTATTAAAATTGAAGACGAGATAATTTCTTATACTGGATTATCTGGAAATAGTTTAACCGGGTGTGTTAGAGGTGCCTTAGGAACTACCGCAGCAATTCACCTGTCGCAAACACCAGTACAATGTTTCCAATTAAATGGAATTCCATTGAATCAGATTAATACAGATGTACAGATAACAAACGTTATCAGTCTAGATGAATATGAATTTACTGTAGGTTATTCTGCTAACTCAACTAAGAGGGGCGGTGGAAATGATATTCGTGCATCTAGAAATATTTCTTATGAAGTAATTACCCCAAAAATTTCAACATTAGTTCCTCAGGATACTGTATGTCAAGTTAAATTGGGTTCTGTGTCTGGAACTAGTATTGGAAACACTAGTCAAAAATCATTTGTTCAAAAAGGATATGAATCAGTTGAGAACAATGTAGAAAATTTATTAACAGATCCTAGAATTTCACTATCACCAATTAATAATACTACATACGCTGGTGGTTCTCCTGGTACATTAAATACACAAATTACATTATCAACAACAAATGATTTTCTAAGTCCAGTAATTGATTTACAAGGTTCTTCTATTATTACTATTTCAAATAGAATAAACAAAGAAACTCTTGCTAGTGGTGAGTTAGATTTAACTTCAGAACTTCTACCAGCTGGAGGAAAACACTCTTCTTATATTACTAAAAAGGTATCATTAGAAAATGAATCAACATCAATAAAAGTCTTATTTGATGCTATTAGAACTGGAAACAATGATATTAAAGTCTTTGCAAAAGTCAAAGGCGATAGTCAACCTGGATCATTTGATAATATGAGTTATATTGAAATTCCAGCAATTTCTTATCCTGCTTCAGAAACAAGTACTCAATATAGGGCATTTGATTTTGAACTTAAAAATATTATTGAGTTCCAAGAGTTCAGTATTAAGGTAGTGATGATAGGAAATGATCAAAGTAATGTTCCTAAAATTAAAAACTTTAGGTCAATGGCATTGGCAATTTAATGGATAAATTAAAAGTTGAAGGTCATCCAGACCTGATAAGAGATCCAAAGTCTACTGCTGTAATAAACACCAGTAGACAGGATTACGAAGACTATATGAATAATTATAAAATTCGTAAGATGAAAAATGATCGTGTGGATTCAATGGAATCTGACATGAAAAACATCAAAAATGAATTAGATGAAATAAAATCTCTCCTGTTAAGTTTAACTAATAGATAAATATTAAGGAGATCATATAAATAAAAACAAGTGGTAAACTCCTATGGCGGCTGTTCACAATCTTTATATTGACCAAGGGGCAGATTTTTCTGCTGATATTGGAATCTTCGATGATTTCAATACTGCTTGGAATTTGTCTGGATATACAGGCGCGGCTAAAATTAAAAAGTCATACTATAGTTCTACGTCAACTCCATTTACAGTTTCTGTAAATGCTGCGGGAACTGTGACATTAGCTCTAACAGCAGCTAATACATCAACTCTCGATGAGGGAAGATATCTGTATGATGTTGTGATTACATCAGCTGGTGGAAGTAAGACCAGAGTCATAGAAGGTTTAGTAACTATAAACCCAGGAGTAACAACGTAACATGAACACGAAAGTTACAGTATCAAATCAACCCCAAGTAATCAAGGTCACATCGGGAGGAGTTAATACATTAACAAATCTATCTGACGTAAATTTTAATAATGCAACCGATGGCGCTCTTTTACAATATGATGCAGCAAGTAATACGTGGATTGCTGAAAATGTTATCGAAAAAAGCGGTCTTAAAATAAACGGCGGCAACTTCTAATTCCCCAATAGGTATCAAAAAATGGCAACTATTTTAAAGATCAAAAGATCTAGTACTAACCCAACAGCAACCCCAGGAGCGCTTGGGCAAGGTGAACTTGCCTACGGTGAAGGTACTAGTACGTATACGGACGCACAGAGTGCTTCAGTAACTTCTTTCGGTAAACTATTTGTTGGTAGAGGAACCGAAACAAATGGTGAAGCCGCTAATATTGATATTATTGGTGGTAGGTATTTTACCGACCTTTTAGATCACGGACATGGTACAATAACTGCAAACTCTGCAGCAATTGTTGACTCTGCTAACAAGGTCGATGAATGGAACGTAGATAATATTACTTTAAATGGAAATACAATTTCCACAACAAACAGTAACGGTGACCTTACAGTAGATACCAATGGTACTGGTGATGTAATTATCTCTGGTGCGGCTACTCTAGGAACTAACACATTTAAGATTACCGATGGTTCAACTGACAGATTTGTAGTTGATTCATTCTCTGGTGCTATAGACATTACAACTCCATCACTAAGTACTGCAGATACAGCATTAAACATTGGAACTACATGGAACAATTCTGGTGCAGTATTTTATGGTATTGACGTTGATGTAACTAACAGTGCTTCTGCATCTGGATCAAGACTTATTAATTTATCTGTAGGTGGTGCTGATAAATTTAATGTTGATTTAAGTGGTAATGTCAGTATGACTGGCGATATCAATTTTCAGAATGCTACTAATTTTTCTCTACAAGATGATACTGCAGATGCATTTACAATTAAAGAAGGTACTAATAAGTACGTTGATATTGATACCACAAATGGTTCTGAGTTAATTACACTTGGAACTGGTAATGTTGATATTGATAACGATCTAAACATCGATGGTGGGGATTTAACCACCAATCAAACTACTTTTAACCTACTAGAAACAAACGCTACTACCGTCAATGCATTCGGTACTGCTACCGCAATTGACGTTGGTGCTACTTCTGGTACGTTTACTCTAAATAACCCAACTTTAGTTGGTACTCAGACAACACAGAACGTATTCAATGCAACTGCTACCACAGTTAATGCATTTGGTGCTGCTTCTGTACTAAACATTGGTGCAGCTGCTGGAACAACTACACTACGTTCTTCGACTTTAGTTGGTACTGAGACAACACAGAACGTATTCAATGCAACTGCTACC
>Ga0115551_1000341_pt1 | contig 32758 bp, 24 predicted proteins | sample COGITO_mtgs_1103_FD_87179 | JGI IMG/M metagenome (GOLD analysis project Ga0115551, IMG submission 87179) | Pelagic marine microbial communities from North Sea - COGITO_mtgs_110321 | ecosystem: Environmental > Aquatic > Marine > Epipelagic | place: Germany:Helgoland, sampling site Kabeltonne... | reverse complement strand
GTGTCTTTTAGTCTTTTACAAAAAAATGATTATATAAATCATCTTTCACAGAACTTTTACTCTTAAATAGTGCATAACTCTGGCCGATACAGAGTTATGCACTATTTAAAAAATGTTGCTACTGTGTTAAATCAGCTCGCGAAGCCGTCCATGACGGACACAGCTCGACAGCCTTCGTTGGCACAAGCAGCGATGACTAGCCTGTGCGCCCTAGCGTAAGTCAAAAATTTTTTTCTGGCAGTGGTCTTAATTTAGAACTCAGTCTTGCTTCTGGGCAAGAGATTGAATTGAATATTCGTATTAACCAAGCGTGACGATCAAGCGGCGATATACGGGCAAATGAATTATCAGTGATTATTGGATCAAGTGGATAGGGCAATGTCTGTTATGGATGACAAACAGCAAGGCAAATAATTGTCTGATTTTTAAAGTCAGGTATCCATGTATTATTTTCTACAGCAAGTTTGGGCAATCAATTATTACAAGAACTCGGTGCTTCTGCTGATCAGGCGACGACGATTATTGGTCTAGTATTCAGGTATTAGCAAGTGATCATCAGTCGGGATCTCCTTCGAGCGTCAACAGGCAATTTATGAATATAAAGATCGTGATGATGTGTATTTACAATAAAATATGGCTTTGCCATATAACTGTCTTTAACTCGTAGTGTTGCTGACATCTTATCCCTGTTTAATGATGATAATTAAATACCGTTGATCAGGGAGATCACATGAATAGGAAAATTATTTATTCACTGCTCGCATCACTAGGTTGTGTTACAGCACACTCAAGTTTTGCAAACCTCACGATTAATGAAGTAGACGCAGATCAATCAGGTATTGATTCTTCTGAGTTTATTGAGCTTTATGATGGCGGCATCGGCGAAACATCATTAACGGGTTATAGTTTGGTTTTTTATAATGGCAGTAATGATCAAAGTTATCGTACAGTCGATTTAAATAATTTATCAACCAATTCTAACGGCTATTTTGTTATCTGTGGTGATGACAGTTTGGTTGAAAATTGTGATTTGGATCTAACACCTAATACCAATCTTATTCAAAACGGTGCTGATGCCGTTGCATTATTTCAAGCACAGGCGTCGGAATTTCCTAATGGTAGCCAGGTTACTAATGCTCATCTTATTTCCGCTCTGGTTTATGATACCAACGATAATGATGATCTTGGTTTGTCGGTATTGCTTGCAGGAGGTGCTGTTCAGGTAAATGAAAATCAAGCGGGTAATAAAGACTTTGAATCTATTCAGGCTTGTTCTGAATGGACAACGGCTTTACCGACGCCGGGTCTAGACAATCAATGTGAGCCCGTAGAGCCCATTAGTGATTTAGGCGAGTGTGGTGAGACGAATCAGAGTGCATTTAATTACATAAGCACAGTACAGGGTGATATGAGTGATGTGTATTCGGATGCGAGTTTACTATTAGACCAATACGTTATAATTGAAGCTATTGTGACGACTGATTTACAAGGTGGACCATTAGCCAATGGTGATACGTCTTATCAATACAGTGGTTACTGGCTGCAAGAAGAAATTGCAGATTATGATGATAATGACAATACCTCAGAAGGTGTCTTTGTCTACGACTTTTCTAATGACGTAAATGTCGGCGATAAAGTCCGCTTACTTGCTCAAGTGGCTGAATTCAATCAGGTGACCCAGTTAAAATCAGTGCAGGAAATGAAAGTTTGCTCGCAAAATAATCATTTACCTGATGCGATTAGCCTTTCCTTACCGGTCAATTCACTCACCGACTTTGAAGCATTGGAAGGCATGTTAGTGAGTAATGCTCAGCACTTAGTGATCAGTGATTTATACGGTACAGGCTATGGTTTAGGTAATTACGGGCAGTTTGTTGTGTCTTCAAAATTACATTTTCAACCGACTGAAATAGCGCTGCCAATGTCTGAAGAAGCGCAGGCGATATCAGAGGCTCGCTTGTTGGATGTATTATTAATTGATGACGGCGTATCAAAATCGTATCCAAGTTTTATTCCTTTTCCAGATAGCAGTGGTTTATCTGCCGACAACCCAATGCGTATAGGTTATACCGTTCCTCAGGTAGCAGGCGTTCTGCATGCCTATCGAAACAATTATACGCTGGTACCTTCCGCTATTACGATTGATCCAACACATGCGCGTACACTTGAGCCAGTAAAAGATACCAATGCTAATTTAATTATTGCCGGTATGAATGTGCTTAATTATTTTAATGGCGATGGCTTAGGGGGAGGGTTTCCAACTGCACGCGGAGCAAGAACAGCAGAAGCTTTTGATATGCAAAGTAAAAAAATAGTTGCGGCTCTGCAAGCGATCGATGCCGATATTATTGGATTGATGGAATTGGAAAATGATGGGTTCTCTAGTAATAGCGCCATTCAAAATCTGATGAGTGAGCTAAATCAAGTTCAGCGAGCAGGTAATGAATATCGTTTTGTGAATCCTTTTCCTGATGAACCGGGAAAACTGATGGGTACTGATGCCATTACTGTGGGTTTATTATATCGTCCAGGTAAGGTGTCTTTAATGGGCGAGACCGTTATTTTGAATAGCGTAAACTCACCATTAGATGATGAAGGCGAGCCACTGTTTGATGATAGTAAAAATCGACCATCATTAATTCAAACATTTAACTTTGATCATCAAAAATTCACTTTGTCGGTGAACCATCTAAAATCCAAAGGTTCTCGCTGTGGAGAAGTAAACGAAGGTAGTGATGGTCAAGCGAGCTGTAATATTATGCGCACTCGGGCTGCTGAAGGTTTGAGTCAATTTCTAGCGACAAATCCAACGGGTATTAAAACGAAAGAGATTATGATTCTTGGGGATCTAAATGCCTATAGCAAAGAAGATCCAATGCAGACATTTTATTCTCATGGTTTTGCCAATTTAAAATACACCGATAAAGCAACAGAAGCCCAACCTTATTCTTATTCTTTCTCAGGATTTTTAGGCAGCCTTGATCATGCGCTCGCAAGTGAGTCTTTGCTTGAACATGTTGTGAGTGTTGATGCTTGGCATATCAATTCGGTAGAGGATAGCTTGATGGATTATCAGACGGAAGAGAATGGGCAAAACTATGACTCTATCGACCATTATGCGGAACCGGATGCGTATCGCTCATCAGATCATGATCCTATTGTTGTTTCTTTAGATATGCCAGGAGGTCATTTAGGATTTTTTGGCTTGGCATTGTTGAGCGCATTAGCATTTAGCAGAAAAACATCAATGGAAGATGCTAGATAGAAAAGGACGGCATAGCCGCTGATAATCGATAGTGACGTTTGAATGGGTAGTGTCGTTATACTACCCATTCTTCATTATTAGTCGTTTGATGACGAAAGCGCAGATGGATCGTTATCTTCATATACTACTTGGTTGCGGCCGTGATCTTTAGCGACGTATAAAAAATCATCGGCTTGTTTTAACAACATATCCTCGCCTTCGTAATGAGAAGGAATAACAGATGCTAGGCCAATACTGATTGTCACTGAGAAAGTATTCTCTTGCCATTCAACTTGCAGATCAGCAATAGATTGTCGAATTTTTTCTGCAACTTGATAAGCACCTTCTTGCGGAGTACTGGGCAGCAGTACAGTAAACTCCTCGCCTCCATAACGACTAACAGCATCACTTGATCGTTGCATAACGTCTTTAATGCTTTTAGCAACGGCTTGTAATACAACATCACCGGCTTGATGGCCATAATTATCATTGAATGACTTGAAGTGGTCGATATCGATAATTAACAGCGCGATGTTTGATTTATCACGATAGGCACGGCGATATTCTGAAGGGAATTTTCTATCAAAATAATGGCGATTTTTCACTTGAGTTAACGAGTCTGTTATTGAAGCTGTTTGTAGATGATCGTTTAATAGTTCTAATTCTTCTGTGCGTTCACGCACCTTATTGTCGAGTTCTTGATTGGCTTTGATTTGAATGTCGAGCATTTTTTGCTGAGCAACTAAGCGCTTTTTACGCTCATTATTAATTCGGTCAGCCAAACCTAAAGCGAGTAATAGAACTTCTAGTATTGCGCCTATTTCGATGGCATGTTCTGTTAGCGCATTGATAGGAAGCAAGCCGAATTTTTGCCCTCCGTAGAGCAGAAACCCAACCAGTACTGTTGTCCAGGCAATAATGAACAGCATTATTTCTCGGCTTTTAGTGCGTAACCATTCTTGCAAGGTTGTGGATATAGAAATGGCAGCGGCCATAATAGAAAGAGCAGCCCCAACCCTAATCATTATGGCGTAAGGCAGTATCAAGGCAGCCAGAGAGTAAATGAGTGTAATCCAAATAAATAACAAAATAAGTCGGTTCAAACCTGGCCGAATGGTTGCTAATTTCAAAAATGTTGAGCTGAATAATGCGGCGAAAATAATAGTGGGGCCTATTAAAAAGACGACGGAGAGCTCATGTATTCTCGGGCTGTTGGGCCATAAAAGTTGATACCCCCAGCCATGAATACTGGCCATAAATAGAGTGAACGAAGCGATATACAATACGTAATATAAATAAGTGCGTGCGCGAACAATAAAGAAAATAACTGAATTGTAAAAAAGCATACTTAATAAAATCGCATAGAAGGCGGCACTAATCGCATTCTCAGTTGCTGCGTTTTGCCAGAAATGACTTTCTGTTTGTAATGAAAGTGCAAGCTGCAACGAGCTGGTCGTTTGTACGTGAAGGTAGATCGAATACTCTTGATCTGTATGAAGATCTAATGGAAATACAAAAGTCGGTTGTTGAATGGGGCGCTGAGCAAAGGGCAGAGTATCTCCGCTATGAAACTCTTGAACGACCTGATTATCGGCGAGTAAATAAACGTCAATGTTATCCAATAATGGATAATTGCTGCGTAAGAACCATTGAGTATTTGAATCGTGTATGTTTTGTATAGGGATTTTGAACCAGAAGTGTCGCTCATTAAAACCAAAGCTGGCATCTTTGAGGTTGATGTCATTCCAAATAGATTCCTCTTGTTGACGCACCTCGTCTAGTGATAAAACGTCATCATGGCTAAAGTATTTTGCTAGGCCAAAATAGCTTGGTTGTGGTTCGTTATGAATAAATTGACTTGTGAATCCAAAAAAAGATGCACTGAGCAAAATAAGAATAAATCCAAGCTGTTTCAGCATTTTTGAGCTATATCACGATAATGAAAGATAACTAAAGTATAGTCAGTTTATTTAGAAACGATCGTTCACTTATTGAATTAAGCATTATTAATGAAATGGGTACGTTATAATAAAATCATTCGATTGACACATTTGTTTTGGAGTAGACGACATGGGTTTTAGTGGTACTAATCGGCACTGGTTCATCATTGGGGCTGAGTTTCCTGTGGGTCAATGTTTGGCTGACTTAGCCAGTGAGTTAGCACTTCCTTACAGCTCTCGTCGATTGGATAGTCGACAACCACTTTCTGTGCCTTTGGGGGTAGCTTCAGCACCCTTGGCGATTTTGGCCGCTTCTGGAGAAGAGGCCGATGCTATAGAGCATTTAGAAGCATGGATTGAACTACTAATAGAACAAGATATCCCCATTGTTTTGTTATCGTCTGCCAAGGTTTTTGATTATAACGAGGTTGGCAGTCTTGAAAATGACGAAATGACCGGAGATAAACGTTTAATCGCGTTGGAGAATCTGGCTCGTCAGCAGCTAAGACATTTGATTATTCGTGTTAACCAACCCTTTAGTTTGTTAGCGGGGGACTTTGCTGTACAGCTTTTGGCTAAGGCTCGCAGTGAGGGTAGCTTAACCCTAGATAACCTAATTCGCATTGCTCCCACTCCAGCTGACGATATTGCGCAAGTTATTCATGCGTTATTACAGCAAATTGGTTGCGATGAATCGTTATGGGGTACCTATCACTATTGCAGTGTAGAGAGTACGACGGAGTATGCGTTTGCCGAAGTCTTGCTTGCGGAAGCGCGTCAGTATGAAGATCTGGCTCATGTAACGCTCGCAGAGTTAGATGATGATAAATGTCGCCCCAGTGAAACTATTTTAGACAGTAAGCTTATCAAGCATAACTTTGGCATTAAACCTAAGCCATGGCGCAAAGCACTCAGTCGTTTAATTCGTCGTTATTATCGCGCTAACGATAAAAGTGATTCTTAAATTTAATAAAGCGTTAACTTCGCATTACCGCAGGTTCATATTGGCAGCCGTGTTTATATGAAGCTGTACTGAAAAAGATTATAGAGAGAAACCATGTCATCTTGTGATTCCCCAGCGTTAATGAAAGGACTTGTACCTTTAGAAGATGCGCGTGCCGTATTAGCCGAACGTGCGCTGCAATATGGCACTTTAGCGCAAACCGAAACGGTTGCCATTCACTCAGCATTAACCCGTGTATTGGCAGAGACGATTACCTCGCAGATTAATGTTCCTAGTTTTGATAACAGCGCTATGGACGGTTATGCACTGCGCTTAATCGATTGCCAGCAGCATATTACCAGCTTAGGGAAAATTGAACTTATCGTATCGCAGCGCATTACCGCAGGCGATGCTCCCGAGTTATTAATAGATAATACCTGCGCCCGAATTTTTACCGGCGCCGCGGTACCTGAAAATGCCGACATGGTGGTGATGCAAGAACAGTGTGAAGTGACCGAAAGTGGTCAGGTAATTTTCCCCACTGATTTAGTTGATGCAAAACCACAGCAAAACATTCGACCTGCAGGACAAGATATTACCATTGGCCAAATACTCTTTCAGCCTGGTCGTATTTTGCGGGCAGAAGATCTCGGCGTACTAGCGTCGATGGGTTTTAGTCAGGTAAAGGTGCAGAAAAAACTCAAGGTCGCAGTTATTTCATCTGGCGATGAATTGGTCGAGCCGGGTAATCCTTTGAGCCCAGGGAAAATTTATAATACCAACAGCTTTACCCTAATAGGTTTGTTACAGCGCATGGGAATGGAAGTCGTTGGTCCTTTCTTTGCGGCCGATACTTTGGCCGATACTCAATCTGTTTTAACCCAAGCCAGTGCAGAAGCCGATGTAATTATTACCAGTGGTGGTGTGTCTGTTGGGGAAGAAGATCATATCAAAGCGGCGATCAGTAGTGGTGGCGAGCTTGAAATGTGGCGCTTGGCGATTAAGCCTGGCAAGCCGTTTGCACTAGGGCAATTTAATCATACTCCGGTTATTGGATTGCCAGGGAATCCTGCCGCCGTGGTGGTTACTTTTTATCAGCTTGCGCGCGATTTTTTATGGGCCGTGCAAGGCGCCGATGTGCAGCCGTTATTAGTTTTAAAAGGCACTGCAACATTTGCCACCAAAAAATCCATTGGCCGTACAGAATTTCTACGCGCACGGTTTAACGACGGCGATATTGAAATTTTTAATAATCAAAGCTCTGGGGTTTTATCGTCTTCCAGTTGGGGCGATGGTTTTGCCTGCGTGCCCGCGGGTAAATTAATTAGTGTTGGTGATGATATTGAATTCTATACCTTAACCACAGCCCACGGTCACGGTTAATGGTTGATGTTAATAGTAGCTTAATGAGTGGTTTAAGCGGATTAATTTTAGCGGGTGGTGAAGGTCGCCGCATGGCTGGCCGTGATAAGGGCTTGATCTCTTTAGCGCAAAAACCCTTGGTTGAGTATGCCATCGAATGCATGGCCCCGCTGGTGGACGATCTAAGTATTAGCTGCAATCGGAATCGAGAGCTTTATCAAGATTACCAGCTGGCGTGTATCTCTGATGAGTTAGAAAATTATCAAGGCCCCATGGCGGGTTTAGCCGCAGGTTTGCGACATGCGAAGCATGATTGGCTCTTGGTCATGCCGTGCGATACGCCGTTGATGACCTCGCACGTTATGGCGCAATTATTAGATTGTTTAAAGACCGAAAAAACCCGTAATTCGTTGCAGGCTATACTTTTTTCTCATCAAGGTTTACAGCCTTTGCATGGTTTATATCACAAAAGCATGTTACCCATATTTGAGCAGTGTTTAGCAGAAAATAAAAATGCCTTGCAGCGATTGCTGCGCTCTATGGACAGTATTCATATTCATCAGGCGCTCGATGCTGAACTCAGTTTTAATAACGCCAACGATCCAGAAGAACTGCATACGATCGAATGTCTACTCGCTGATAACGAACATAACGTTTAAGTAATAACGTTTAAATAATTAAAAATTAAGTTGGAAATTAAAATGGATTTAACCCATTTAGATGAAAAAGGCCAAGCCCGTATGGTCGACGTCAGCGAAAAAGACGTCACCAAGCGTGAAGCGATCGCCCAAGCCATTGTTACTATGCTGCCTAATACTTTGACGATGATTACCGAAGGCAAGCATAAAAAAGGCGATGTACTGGCAACCGCCCGTATTGCCGGTATTCAAGCAGCGAAAAAAACGTGGGAATTAATTCCTATGTGCCACCCGTTAATGATTGCGGGCGCCAAGGTTGATATTCAAGCGATCAGTGCAACCGAGTTACGCATCGAGGTACGTTGCAAAGTAGCTGATAGAACAGGCATTGAAATGGAAGCGTTAACTGCAGCCTCGATAGCGGCGCTGACTATTTATGATATGTGCAAAGCAGTAGATAAAGGCATGACCATTGGTGAAATTAAATTATTAAAGAAAACCGGTGGAAAAAGTGGCGACTGGAACGCTGAATAATAACGATGACTCAATAGAGGTCGAGATATGATTAACGTATTATTTTTTGCCCGTTTAAAAGATCAAATTGGCCAAGCGGAATTGTCGTTAGACAATGAGTTTGCAGGTAAAACTGTTGCAGAATTACAGCAAGTTTTAATTGTTCAAGGTATGGTTGCTTTGCAAGATAGGAGTATTCGAATTGCACTCAATCAAAATTTTTGTGAGCCTGATGCAGTTATTAAAGACGGTGACGAAATAGCCTTTATGCCACCTGTGACGGGTGGTTAATCGTGAGAAAAGACGCAAGGATGCCGACTCGTATTGTTGAAAAAGTTTTCCAAAGATTAAACCCTAAGCAAATATTAACGGCGTTAACGGCCATCGATGCAGAAGCAAAATTCGAGCGAGAACAGCTCGATGATGATGCTGAACGTAAGCGTGTTTGGCTTGTTATACTCGTTGCTTGTGTCTGTTTGCTGATGGTGCATTATTTAAAATACTCTAGCGTATTACTCGATACGATTAAAATCGTCGAAGGTTGGTTTGATATTAAAAACCAACAATGGTCACGAGACTTTCGCTATCATCCTTATCGTGAGTTATTAGGCTATGTCTGGTGGGGTTTTTGGAATGTACTGTGCTTCTTAATCATACCTATGCTCACCATAAAATGGGTATTGAAGCAGCCATTAAAAAATTATGGCTGGCAAATAGGCAGTATTAAACAGCATTGGTTGGGTTATGTTTTATTAGCATCGCCGATTATGTTTTTTGCCTTTTTGGTGAGCTTTCGTGAAGACTTCGCTAACCATTACCCCTTCTACGATTTGGCGCATAAAAGCTGGTTAGATTTGATTTTATGGGAATGCATTTACATACTGCAGTTTATTGCAGTCGAGTTTTTCTTTAGGGGTTTCTTGGTTAACGGTTTACGCATTCCTTTTGGCAGCTTGTCCATTGCGGTGATGTGTTTACCTTATCTTATGCTGCACTTTCCTAAGCTGTGGTTAGAATCATTTGGTGCGATTTCGTTTGGCTTCTTGTTAGGTATTTTAGCCTTACGCTCCAAGTCTATTTGGGGCGGTGTTGGGGTTCATGTCGCTATCGCGTTAATGATGGACTGTATGGCGATGATGCAAACTAAAGGCTTTCCTGATCAATTCATGCGTTAGCCATTTTAGTTAATGCAGACTGTTCCATTTTTGGTAAACACCTTAGTGCCTTAATAGGCTAATCTTATGTCTAACTTTACCGTATAACGGTAGTGTTATTACTATTGTTCATTTTTAGTGAATAACATTAAGTGAATCAACTTATTTTAGGAAACTTATCATGATTAAAGCCTATGCAGCGTTCGAAGCCGGTGGTGAACTAAAAGCCTACGAATATGATCCTGGCCCTTTGGCTGATCATGATGTAGAAATTGCCGTCGATTATTGCGGTATTTGCCACAGTGATTTAAGCATGTTGAATAATGAATGGGGCATCACAAAATATCCTTTTGTACCTGGTCATGAAGTGGCGGGAACCATCAGTGCTTTAGGCAAGCATGTGAGTAAATTTAATATTGGCGATCGCGTTGGCTTAGGCTGGCATTCAAGCTACTGCAACGACTGTAATACTTGTCTTGAAGGTGACCATAACTTGTGCAGCAGTGCGCAGGGTACCTTAATTGGCCGTCATGGTGGCTTTGCCGATAAAGTGCGTGCGCAAGCAACCAGTGTGGTTGCATTGCCAGAGGCTTTAAGCAGCGAAAAAGCAGGGCCACTTTTTTGTGGTGGTGTTACCGTTTACAACCCAATGGTGCAGTTTGATTTAAAACCCACAGCAAAAGTTGCGGTCATTGGCATTGGTGGTCTTGGGCACATGGCACTTAAGTTTTTGAATGCTTGGGGCTGTGAAGTCACGGCATTCACTTCTACTGAAGCGAAGCGCACAGAAGCTCTAGAATTAGGCGCGCACAAAACGTTAAATTCTCGCGATAGTGAAGAATTGACGAACGCGGCAAATTCCTTTGATCTAATTTTATCAACGGTTAATGTTAAGTTGGATTGGGCTAGCTATGTACAAACATTAAAACCTAAAGGACGTCTGCATTTTCTAGGCGCTATTTTAGAGCCCGTCGAAGTCAGTGTATTTGCCTTAATGGGGGCTCAGCGTTCTATTTCGAGCTCACCTGTCGGTAGCCCTGCGGTTATCGCTCAAATGCTAGAGTTTGCGGCTCGTCACAAAATAGAGCCCGAAGTGGAAGTATTTGATATGACGAATGTGAATGCCGCCATTGAACGCCTAGAAAAGGGCAGCCCGCGCTATCGAGTTGTGCTGAAAAACTAGAGCTAAATTACGGTATAGAAGGGCTGTATATAATGAGATGAATAGAGTTTAATCGTGCTTCTGGTTTTCTGTAAGCCACTGGCTATACTGATGACTATGCGATTAAATTTTCTACTCCTTTTATTATTCACTTCTACAGTCACTTTGGCTGTGGAGCCCATTCACGTGACGGTTGGCATGTATCCTTTTGCGCCTTTTGTCGAGCTGAAAGGGTCTCAGGGGGAGGTTGGGATGACCCTCGATTTAGTTGCGGCTTTAAACAAATCGCAGAAAAAATACTATTTCGATACTTTTCTTATTCCTCCTAAGCGCCGTTACCAGTCTTTTAAAGACAGTCACTACGATGTGATTTTTTATGAAAGTAAATCATGGGGCTGGCAAGATATAAATGTTGATGTTTCTAAGGTTTATCAAGAAGGGGGTGAAGTCTATATTGCGCTAAAAAAGCCTGAACGTAATCAATCATATTTCACCGATTTGACCCATAAAAGGATGATCGGAATCTCAGGGTTTCATTATAGTTTCGCAAATTATAACTATGAAGAAGAATATCTAGTTGAAAACTTTAATATGCTCCTGACCCCTGATAATGATCGTAATATAAAATTATTACTAAACGGTCGAGGTGATATCGCAGTCGTGACCAACGCCTACTTAAAGCGTTTTTTATTAGATTATCCAAATGTAAGTCCACGTTTATTAATATCAGAAAAACTCGCTCAAAAATATAATCACACGGTTTTACTTCGGCCCGGCATTTCACCCAGTGTTCATGAAATGAATACAATGCTAAATCATTTAAAAAAAACCGGGGAGATGGAAAAACTATTAGAAAAGTACGGACTCAATTAGCATCTGATTTTTAATGGTGCATTTCCTGATGACTCATCATGCTTAAAGTATCAATGTCGATATCAGAGAATTTCAGAACTTCCCCACCATGCAGCTCAATAAATTGATCGGCATCGGCTTGCGTTGAAAATGACGCTAAGGCTGGTCCCATCGCTCCTTTAAGATCATGGCCTGAAACAAAGAACGCTGTTTTAGCATCAATGTATTGAGCTTTCTCTTGTTCATCCCAGGGGGCTGTTGCAACGTCGTGGACAAAAATATGTTCAATTCTATGTTGATGCTCAGGTTGCAAGGCATAAGCAAACATATCACGGGTAGAACAAAAACGCTTAGCCGTAACGCCTCCTCGCTCAAATACTTGACCCTTCGGACCTGGGAAGCGGTTAATATACATGCCGCATAAATCGCACTCTTCACCATTTTGGATAATGACTGGCTCAGGGGCGGCGATCGCTTCTACCTTCTCTTGGCTACAGCCAGAGAGCAGCGCTAGAGAGAATAACCCCGCGAGAGTGATTGTTTTAGAGGCCGCTTTCAAGATTGTTTTCGAAAGGGTATTTGAGATAGCTTTAGTAATAAAATTCATCATTCTGATAGCTCTTTTTTATTAAATATCCACCAAGAAAACGCCAACGGCAACGCGACCCAAAGCAGCATAACTGCAAAAAGGTAAGCCGTGCCATCGGCGCCATGTTCAGCAATTTGTAATACCCCAGAATAATTCTCAGCACCAATGATGGTATAAACCAAAATACGGAAAACATCAGTCGGGTTTACCCATAATAAAAAGGGCACTAGGGTTTGGTTAATATTACCTTCGCTGGCAACCAGAATAGCCATTAATACTAGATCAAATACCAGCACGAATAAAAACCAAACAATGAGTGCAAGGCCAGCGGCTTTCGATTTTTCTGTTACCGAAATACTAATAATGTACGCTAAGGCAATAAAGACCCAGCCCAACAAGCTGGCGAGCACAATAAACTGACTAAAGGCGATTAAGACACTGGCAACATCAACATCACTCACCAAACAAATAATGATGGCAGGTAAACCAAAGCCTAAAACTGAGGCGAGGGTGATGATCGCAGCTTGGCCGGTAAATTTACCTAGCAGCAGTTGTGCACTGCTTAGCGGGTAGGTCATCAGTAGTAGTAGCGTGCCTTGTTCCAATTCACCGACAAATGAATTATAAGCCAGCATCAAGGCAATCAAAGGAACCAGCATCACGCACAGGCTAGCAAGACTGACCAGCGTTGACTCTAACGATGAAAATCCTAATACCCCTGCGGTTGCTGAACCAAAATAGGCAAGTCCTAACGACATCAAAATAAAAATAACGGTAATGGCGCCAGTCCAACGGTTACGCAGTCCATCACGAAATTCTTTTTGTGCAACGATTAATATTTTATTCATGTCAGATGTATTCCTGAGGTCTCGATTAAACCGCTGTCTTATTAAAATCAGACAAGTAATAACGATACAGGTCTTCTAGGGAGGGCAGCTTAATGTGCAAATCTTGTAAATCACTATCTGTGGATAAGTTTCTTAAAATATCGAGTTTATTATCTGCAGAGGTATTAAAGCGATGATACATCGCACTGTTAGCCAAGGAGGAGGAATTTTCAGTTGAGCTTTGCAACCAATCTGATTCAGTGATGATACCGTTCGTTTTTTCTTCAATGGCTAGCCGAGACAAACCTGCAACAGAAACCTCAATCGGTAAGTTTGCAGCCTCGCGTAATTCAGCCAAATGCCCCAAAGCAAGCTTACGGCCCTTGCTCAAAATCATTGCGCGATCAATGTGGCTTTCGACCCCTGGTAAAACGTGGGAACATAAAATCACAGCACAGCCGCCAGACTTTAAACGATCGACGGTTAGATAAAAATCTTGCGTCGCAACAGGATCTAAGCCAACGGTCGGTTCGTCTAAAATTAATAATTTAGGTTCGCCTAAGAATGCTTGGGCTAATCCTAAACGCTGACGCATCCCTTTAGAATAGGTTTTAACTGCACGATCGGCTGCGGGTGCTAAATTAACTTCTTCTAAGAGTCTATCTGCTTGGGCTTTACCATGACCTTTTAGCTTGGCTAAATAATGCAGTACTTCACGACCGGTAAGTTGTTCATAAAAGCTGACATTTTCGGGTAAATAACCAAAAAGAGTACGGTAGTCGTGTGATTTGTTGCTGCGTGGGCAATGACCGAGCGCGAGTATTTCACCACCACTGGGTTTGAGAACACCCAAAATTAATTTCATTAGCGTGCTTTTACCCGCGCCGTTATGGCCAAATAAACCCAGTACTTCACCTGCTTTAACCGACATACTTAATGGGTGGAGTGCATTAATATTAGGGTAGTATTTGCAGACGCCTTTTAATTCTACAGCGATATCATTCATAACTAACGGACTGCCTTAATTCTTTAGAGTTAACTAGGTCAGACTTGATTGTGTTCGACTTAATGAGATTCGGCTTCATTAGAGGGTAAGAATCTTTTACCCCAGGCGATTTTAATACAGGAAATTGTTGTTGAACCCAGCGCAATAATAAAACCGCCGGACTATCCATTAAAAATTTTGCTTCTGGGTATTTCCAAAATAATTTATCGATGCCATCATTAGGCTCAAACGGTACATCGCCTTTGCCATCGCCGTCCATATCCCAGCCTTGGTAATTACTCCAGTAGTTACCTTCGTGTACACCATTAATTTCTTGGCTCCATTCTTGTAACTTGTTGGACACGTATTTCACTTGTACTTGATTATCGATAAAAGTATTACCGGAAATTTTAATACCTTCAGACCCTGCCGTGAGGTGAATGCCAATCTCTGCATGTTCAATGTGATTGTTGCGAAGTGTGCTGTAGCCAGAGTTGTAAATAAATAAGCCTTTACCGTCACGACCGAGGACTTTTTTATCGGCTGGGGTCCATACATTTTTTATGACATTATCTTCAAAGTTAGAATGAATAATGAAATTAATCAGAAATCCATAATCGTGGCTATTTTCAGTCACGTTGCCGCGAATTTCTAAATAGCGTGAGTTCATCATGGCGTAACCCGCACGGGTATTATAAGCGTAGTTATTTAATATTTTATTATAGTAAGAGTACATGTAGTGAATACCATAGCGTAAATCATGGACGGTATTTTGAGCGAGAACATTGTTAGTACTGGAAATAACATAGAGACCATCGCGAGTTTTGCTAATGTCATTGCCGCGGACTTCAGTATGTTTCATATTGGAAATTTGAATGCCATTACCACGGTCGGCCGACCGCATTTGGTCATTGCCAATAATGGTATTATTTAATATTTGATTATGTTCACCGCCTTGCAGCCAAATACCAAAAGTATCACCTTCAAGGTGACAGTTTTTAATAATAATACCGTTGGAATTTTTATCAGAATAAATAGCAGCATTTTGGTCGGTAAGATTATCGCCCCAATTAATAATACGCAAAGAATCGATGGTTACATTCTCAGCATTGATCAATAAACCGTGGCCTTTGCCTTGGGCATCCAACGTAGCGTCTGTACCCGATAACTCAATACTTTGATTGATAATGAAGTTGCCAAGATATTTTCCAGGCAGCAGTTTTACCTGATCGCCAGCTTGGGTTTCATTAAGAATATTTTGTAATGAATCTTGTGCAGTAACCTGCCAAACTTTGGCATTCGCGCTTGGGATAAGCACTAGGAAACTGATAAAGAATAATAGTGTCTTGAGTGACTTCAACAACATTCTCACTTAAGCATTCAAGCGTTTAAATTTAAGTAGTAAGGTATGTTCTAAACTACCATAAAAAAAGCCCAGTCATATTAGAAACTAGGCTTTTATTAAGGCTAAATAATAGATACTTGAGATGGGTCATGTAGCCTTCTCTCAAGTATCATTTTTCAATGCTTATTTAGCTTTTACTAACATACGCCCGCGCATTTCCATGTGCAGTGCATGACAGAACCAGTTGCAGTAATACCACTGCACTCCAGGCTTATTCGCTATAAAAGTCATAGAAGACGTTGCCTGTGGTCCAATTTCCATTTGCACACCATGATTGGTCATGCAGAAACCGTGGGTTACATCTTCAATGGTATCTAGATTCGTCACAACCACCGTGACTTCATTACCTTCAGTCACTTTGAATTCAGACAAGCCATACATAGGTGCAACAGAGGTCATATAAACACGCACCTTGTTACCATCTCGAATCACTTTATTATCCGATTCTAGTGTTACGCCGTCACGTTTTGCCATCGCAACCGTTTCAGCAAACATGGCATCATCACGATCCCAAATTTTCTTAGTTTTAATTTTACTACGGTGAACCATAATACAATCGTGTGGTTCAGCAAACGCAGGGCCATCATGAACCAGTTTCATTTCGTCGCCAGAAATATCAATCAGCTGATCGTTTTCAGGACGCAATGGACCTACAGGTAAGAATCTATCTTTCGAGAACTTACAAAGTACGACCAACCATTTACCATCAGCATCACGAGTTTCACCCATGGTGGTATGGTTGTGACCTGGTTGGTAATGAACGTCTAGCTTCTGACGCATGTAGTTAACTTTTTCGCCTTTATAAGCGGCGACAGCATCTTTCACATTCCACTTAGCAATTTGGCTATCTAGGAACAAGGTAGTATACGCATTCCCTTTATTATCAAATGCGGTATGCAGTGGCCCTAAACCTAGTTCAGGCTCAGCAACAATTGTCTCGCGTGGCTTGATCTTGTCAGCGAATAAATCATCTAGCTTATCAATCGCAATCAGAGAAACCGTTGGTGATAACTTACCATTGATCGCGAAGTACTCGCCACCTGGAGATGTGTTGATACCGTGTGGCGATTTAGGTACAGGAATATAACGAGTGAGTTTAGAGCCTTTACGGCCATCTAATACAGGCACATTATTGCCGTTATAATTCTTGAACTTGCCTGCTTTAACCGCAGCTTCGCAACGTGCTAGGTTGAATACCACAACGTGATCACGTTCTGAAGAAACCATTTCACCCAATGTCATACCCATTTCAGAGTTATAACAGGTAGAAGCAAAATACTTACCGTCATAATCGGCGTCAGTATTATCTAGGTTTCCATCAACAACAACCTGGAAGGCAACTTCCATTTTTTCTGCATCAACAACACTGAATATAGAGCGGTAAGTACTTACATCTTCTAATGATGCTTTACCGTCGTTATTCAATGGAATTTCGAATTCGCCGTTACAAATTACATACTTAGTATAAGGTACTTTTTGTACACGAAGACCATGCACTGCTTGTACATTTGGGATCGTTATTATTTTATCAGTTTTCATTACATCACAACGAATACGGGCAACACGAGAGTTGGCTTTATCGTTTATGAAAACATACTTACCGTCATAATGACCGTCTTGCATACTCATGTGAGGATGGTGAGAATCACCTGTTAAAAAGTGATCGCCATCACCTCGAATACGCTTCGATTCATTGGTGATGCCCCAACCAGTCGCGCTGTCGACATTGAATACAGGAATACGCATTAGCTCACGCATTGATGGAATACCAAGGATGCGTACTTCGCCTGATTGGCCGCCACTCCAGAAACCATAATATTCATCCAGCTCACCTGGGTGAACGGCTGGAGAGCTCGCCGCTTCTTTTGCCTGTGCTTTAGCAGACGCAGTGAACATCGCTGCGGTCATAGGGATAGCACCTGCTGCGGTGGCTACTGCGCCAGCACCTAGAAAACCACGACGGCTAAGAGCCATCTTGCTTTCTTTTGTTTGTCCTTCCGCTTGCTCTTCAACTTGTACTTCCGTTGGGTTATCAATCTTATCCATAATATGCCCTTCTTCTTTTCGTTTTAATTTAATGTGATTTTTACGTTTACTAACGTTCGTTATTCAACAATTCTAATCGGCTCGGCAGGTGTGGCTTTAAGCTTTTGGCGCTTTAGCTTTTTCTGCTTAAGAATAAGGGGCGGGCACTTATTTTCATTGTGATAAGTAACCTGGCAATCTAAGCAGTGATGACACTCACGTAGATTAATTTCACCATTTTTCTCGATCGCACCAATTTCACATTCAACCGCGCAAAGCTGGCAGGGTTCACCGCATTCTTTGCGACGTTTTAGCCAATCGAATAAACGAACACCCGATGGAATCGCAATGGCTGCACCCAGTGGGCAAACATAACGGCAATACACTTTGCGGCTGAATACAGAGACTAAGATGAGTGCGCTGGCGTATAAAATGAAAGGCCAGTCACGATCAAAGTTTAATAAGAAAACAGTTTTGAACGGTTCAACTTCGGCGTAGACCTCGGCGGTTTGTAATGACTCTAACGACATGCCAAACAAGGCTAACAAAATTAAATATTTAACCGCCCATAAGCGTTCGTGAATGGCAAAAGGCACAACGTACTGTGGAATTTTTAATTTAACCGCTAGCTCACCGACCAATTCTTGCAAGGCGCCGAAAGGACATAACCAGCCGCAGAATATGCCGCGACCCCATAATAAAATAGTGACGGCGATGAAGACCCATAAGCAAAAAATAATCGGATCTAATAAGAAAGTCTGCCAATGAAAATCTGACATTAAGGCTTTCATAAAGGTTAATACGTTCACTACCGACACTTGGCCTAAAGAATACCAACCGACGAATAGCACGGTATAAATTAAGAACGCGCGGCGGAAGGTATGTAAGAAGCGAGGAAAGGTTACTAGCCAGTCTTGTAAAAAAATCACGATGATAATTAAGATCATACTGATGATTAAGATGGTGACAGGTAGCTGCTTTTCGATCCAAATTTGTTGCCACATAGGCAGGTCGGTTAAGTCTTCTTTTACTTCCACAATGGGGCGTGATAAATACGCTTCGATAGGGAGGTATTGAGTTTTAAAGCTACTAAAAATACTGTCTAATGGGCCGGTTTGACGGCGCACTAATAGTTCGATTTCCCACTCGCTACCGGGATCAAATAAATGATGATCGCGGATGATAAAAATCGACATCTCTGTAAAGTGAGGTGCACCTTCGGCATAAATATCATTTACGCGATACTGGTCAAGATCGCGAAAGCTGAAAACGTTATCCCCTTGGTGAATCTGGATGCGATCGAAAATACCACCGCGTACATAGCCAGAACCTTTAAAAGAGAAGCCATTACCCATTAGAGCTAGGGCATGTTCACCTTCTTTTAATTGGCTTTGAAGCCACTCATATTCACTATCACCAATTAAGTTGCGGCCAATGGTGGGGATATTTAACTGGGTATAATAAAGATCGATGAACGATTCGTTGGCTTCTTCTGCAGATAACGGTTTAGTGAGTTCACCGTCGGTTCCGGTAAAGGAATCTTCAACTTGGCTATTTTTAAGCAGTAAGCGACGTATCGAACCGTCGCCGGTTAATTTAGTCCAATCAGCAGGCTGAAAAACGTCTTGCTTGATGCTGGCGATAGGCTGAACATCTTCCTCAAGCACTTCTATGATACCTAAATGCTTAGCCACCTCTTTGGCTGAACGCATAATGCCTAGATTAACGACCATCACGGTTACGGTTGCGCCGGATAGGCCATCGATGTGAATGCTTCCACCTGCTTTTTGGCCACCAATTTTTACTAGGTCGGTCGACATGAAGCCTGCGTATTGGTCAGTAAAATCATGCAGTTTTTGTTCAGGAATACCAATGAGTAAGATAGGTTCGTGATGTTCTAACACATGAACCGATATAATTTTCCCCGCGGTATCCATTGATACAAGACTGTTAACAGGCTCGCCTGAATAGGCAGGTATAAGAGCAATGTCGTCAGTTTCGAACGCATAACCGATTACGTCATCGTCTTTTTTGATGGTCCACATAGGAAGGTCGCCTTCCTTTACCACTTCAGACTTTACACCAATAGTCGTTGCGTCAGGAAAAGCGGCTTCAATAAAAGGCTCGGCGGGTTTTACTGGGCTAATAATTAAGCCGCCAGCAAAAGAGATGGTAGAAAAAAAGGAAAATAACAAGAATAAAAAAACAGACTTGCTAGGAGTTAGGTTGTAGGACTTGTTCACTGTGATACCTTAATCTGAGGTACTATTAATTACACCTCAAATACTATCTACCTAGTGCGACAATTTGTCACATGCGATTGATGACGTTCGTTGACCTGTATCAAATTAAGCAAGTTTCTTTTTAAACCTATTTTTTTTATCGCTCCAGTTGTCTAGTGATGTTTGACGTAGGTCAATTAATAAATGGGATAGCATGAATTAACGATTTTTATCTCGTATAACCAATAAACGAATTTCGGTCATATCTTCCATTGCAAAACGAATGCCTTCACGGCCGACGCCTGAATCTTTTACGCCGCCATAGGGCATGTTATCGACCCGCCAGCTAGGAACATCGCCAATCACAACCCCACCGACTTCGAGTTCATCCCAGGCTTTATTCATTTTATAAAGGTCGCGAGTAAATATGCCGGCTTGTAAACCAAACTTACTGTTATTCACTTCTTTCAGTGCGTCATCAAAATTAGAAAACGAACTTAAAATAGCCGCAGGGCCGAAGGCTTCTTCGGTATTTAATTGAGCATGGGCAGGAACATTTTCTAAAACGGTCGCTTCTAGCATAGCGCCATCTTGTTTGCCGCCGACTAATAAATCGCCACCGAGTTCTACCGCTTCATCAATCCAGCCTTTTAAGCGATTTGCTTCAGATAGTGAGATCATTGGGCCAATAAAAGTATCTTCGTTTTTCGGATCGCCCATTTTTAATAGTGCGACTTTGGCGATAAATTTTTGTTTGAACTCAGCATATAAAGATTCATGCACAAGAATGCGCTGAACCCCAATGCAGCTTTGACCAGACTGATAGAAAGCGCCGAATATAATACGTTCTATCGCATCGTCTAAGCCGCCAGCTTCTTTATCGGTATCGTCATCAACGATACAGGCCGCATTGCCACCCAGTTCTAAAATGACGGGCTTTTTACCGGCGCGAGCTTTTAAATCCCAGCCAACATCCGGTGAGCCAGTAAAACTTAATAACTTGAAGCGATCATCTACTGTGAATAAATCTGCGCCATGGCGAGAGCAAGGCAAGATAGAGAATGCGCCTTTAGGTAAGTTGGTTTCTGCTAATACTTCGCCAATAATTAATGCGCCAATGGGCGTACGACTGGCAGGTTTTAAAACAAAAGGGCAGCCAACTGCGAGAGCGGGTGCAATTTTATGCGCGGCCAAATTTAACGGGAAATTAAACGGCGAAATAAAAGAGCAAGGGCCAATCGGCACACGCTTATACATGCCGGTATAACCACGGGCGCGAGGAGTGACTTCTAAATTCATAATCTCTCCGCTCATACGAACGGATTCTTCTGCGGCAATGCGGAAGGTATCAATCAATCGTGTTACTTCACCACGAGCATCTTTTATCGGCTTCCCCGCCTCTACGCATAAGGCTAATGCCATTTCTTCTGCGCGCTCGGTAAAGCGTTTAACGCAGTGATTAAGAATTTCTTGGCGTTCGTAAGGGGCCATCTTACGCATGGCCTCTTGGCTTGTCTTAGCAGCGGCTATGGCTTTATCAATCGCCGCTTCATCGGCAAGGGCAACTCGAGTTGCAACTTCACCAGTATATTTATCGGTGACTTCTAAATCTTCATTTGCGAAAATGGCTTCGTTTGCCAAATAATAGGGATAGCTTTTATTTAACATAATATTTCCTTTTTCTTTCTACTCTATGTTTAGCATAAAGTGTGCGTTATTGATTATTTAAGGCTCCGTCAGTTTCACAGTTATCAATCGCATTGTCGACTATACCGACATTACATTCTGCGTCGGGTTCACCGCGGCATGCTCTATATTATGGATCACAAAATCTAATAACTCTTCTATTCGGCCACCGTCTAGTTCGGTTGGTGCGCGCATAAGAATTTCTACTCCTTCAGGGTGACCTGCAAGGGTGATAAATAACGCCGTGGTATCAAACTCAGGAGGAATAAAATAGCATTTACTGGCTTTAAAACCTTCGCCGCTGAATTGTTCTATCTTGAGCAAGCCCAAATTTGAAATAATACCTGTGGTGCGGAATTTTCCTTGTGATCGACGTTTTTTTACTAAGCGGCTGTTGCTGTTATGAATTGTTTTCCTCGGCACCCAATTAAGTAAGTGAAAAGGAAAGAATCGAAAAAAACGTGGAATTTCAGCTTCCTTCTTATCCGCAAGCTGCAACTTAATATTGTGGTTCCATTGTTCAACGTCAGTATCACTATGTACATCTACGACGATGCCACCGGTTAAATTGGCGGTTGAATTAAGTCCATCTTGATGAGGACGCATATCCACGGGAATTTGAAAACGCACGTTATCTTCGCCTTTTAAACGGGTAAAGCGAGCGGTTTCTAAAGCGACTTTTGCTAATATACCTTTGTGTTTCCCCAATAATGAACGACGAAGCCACCGAGAAGTCTGTTGCTTTTCACTATCACTCATTCTTACTGGTTGGCCTGTGGGTGCTGAAACATCAAGGCCTAGACTCGAAGCTTTAGCATGATGATTAATAGACTGTGCGAGCTGCATATCGGTGATGTTACTATTTTCACCCATCGCCTTTTCGCCTCTTAAGCAACGAAATACATCATGAGCGAAATGTAAGGTACCACGACCATCCATTGCGCCATGGTGACTGCGAAATAATACGAAAGATTTATTCAGCGCTTTGTTGATAACAATTAGAACTTCACTCGTAGGCCCTGAGCGAACGGGGAGAGGGTCTTGCAGAAACGTAGCCCCTTTATTACTTAACCCATCCCAATCATTCTCTATCACGCGTAACCGAGTGCTGTGTTCGCTATCGACCCAGCGGCTCAGCCCTAAGTGTCCTTTCAATTTTACGCGGCTACCAGGATTCTGATAAGAAGCTTTTGTCGTTGCTCGACGAAATGCTTCAACATCAATATCGGCATTGCCTTCGACCACCATTTGATTCATGCAGGGGGTGATGTGTTTCCCATCTTTGATGCTGTCGCAGCTAACATAATAACGTTCGATGGTAGAGAGCGGGCGTTCATAGGTCATGATAAGAATCCTTCGTTATTATTTTTAGCGTCTTGCCAGCCAGCTTCCCAGCTTGAATCAAGAACATCGTCTCGGTAAGGGCTTTGTTTCTTTTGTTTGCTATTACTGCCTTGTTGAAAACCTTGCTGATAGGCTTGCTCAACCAAATCAGTCGTACTTTTTTTACGGCGCAGTTTATCCAGACTATTGGATGAACTGGTTAACCATTGGTCGAGTAATAAATAGCTGGCTGGTACTAACAGCAAGCTAATAAAGGTCGCAAATAAAACCCCAAAGGCGAGAGAAACGGCCATCGGAATTAAAAATTGAGCTTGAATGCTGGTTTCTAAAATTAAAGGCGTTAACCCTACAAAGGTTGTTAACGAAGTGAGTAAAATAGGACGAAAACGTTTTTTACCTGCATCGCATACCGCAATAAAAACAGCTTGGCCTTGTTCTCTTTGTTGGTTGATATAATTCATTAATACGAGGTTGTCGTTAACCACAACACCGCTCACCGCGACCATTCCAACAAAAGACCAAAGGGTTAATTCTAGATTTAAGAATAAGTGACCGACCAATGATCCGAGTAATCCAAAAGGGATGGCAAACAGTACCAATAGCGGTTGGCTATAAGAAGAAAAAAGAATTGCCATCATCAGATACATCACTAAAATCGCGATGAGATAACCCTTGGTTAATATTTTTATAAATGACGCGATACTTTTTTGCTGCCCCGCCGTATTCCAGCGAATACCTGGATTATTTTTAATGATTGTGTTCAGTTTAAATTCTTGCAATTCTTTGTTGATTTGCGAAATAGAGTTTTTCTGACTATCAATATACGCACTGACAGAAACGACGCGCTGCTGCTCGTAGCGTTTAATATGATTACGTGCGGGTTGATACTCTATGTTGGCGATAGACGACAGACTAATATATTGACCATTGGCTAACTTAATGGGCAAGTTTTCTAAATACCACATCGAAGAACGTTCACTTTCTGGTAAGCCTAGCCAGACATTAATTTCATCATCTTGCGTTTGAATATTCTGTACATCACTGCCTTGGTAAGCGCGATGAACTTGCGATAATACTTGCTCTAAAGATAAGTCTAAAGCGATCGCGTTGTCTTTTAGATTAATATTCGCCTGCTGTTTAGCGGTGCTAATAGAATCGCGGATATCATAACTGCCATCATATTCCGCTAGGATTTCTTTTAATTGATTGGCCGCGCTAGTTAATTGAATTAGGTCATGACCCGAGAATTCAATATTAATGTCCGGTTGGGCAGGATTTAAACTGGCGCTAAATTTTAGATCTTCAATATCCGCTATTGTACCCGTCAGCTCACGCCAGCGCTGAATAAGTTCTTGGCCGCTGAATGGGCGGTCGTTACTGGTAGAAAGCTCCAGAGTAATTTGTGCATTATGGTCGAGATTTTTATCAAGGTCTTGATTAGAAATTTTATTCTTAGGCCCAATTACCGAATACACATGCAAAATCGAAGGGCTATTCGTCTGCATCGTTTCTGCTTTTAATTGATTGGCCGCGATCACCAGTTTCTTTATAGCCGCCTCTGTTTTATACCGTGGTGATCCTTCAGGAAAGACTACATTAGCAATAATAACATCAGCTTCAATGGCCGAAAATAAAGCAACTCGCATCCAGCCAGTAGAAACGACAACCATAAAAATAATGAATAGCAGGCTAAAACTAATAATAACCAGGCCTTTATTATGCAGAGATTTAATTAATAACGGTTGATAAACTTTATCAATAAAAGCATCGAGGCTATGACTAAAAGCGTTTTGAAACTTTGTTAAAATATTAGGTTTATTATTGGAATCAGGCTTATTACCCGATAGATGAGCGGGCAATATGTAGATTGATTCTAATAGCGAAAATATCAGAGTTAAGATCACGACAATAGGAATGGCCTGCATCAATTTACCTTCAGGTCCCGGTAAAAACAATAACGGTAAAAACGCTACTATACTGGTCGCGATGGCAAAAAATATAGGCTTGTATACTTGATAGGTACCTTCTAGTGCCCCAGCGCGGCCATAATTTCCAAGCTGGTTCTGCTGGTGAACCGACTCACCGATTACTACTGCATCATCGACTACGATGCCCAGTACTAAAATAAAAGCAAACAGAGAGATAATATTAATAGAGACATCAAAAAATGGCATTAAAAATAAACTGCCAAAAAACGAAATAGGAATACCTAGACTTACCCAGAAAGACAGGCGAGCATTTAAAAATAATAATAAAACGACAAAAAGTAATAGTAGACCCGTAAACGCATTATCCAATAATAGATCGATGCGACTTTTAAAGTGCTTGGAGTCATCTTGCCAAATATGCAGCTGCATATTGTCGGGTATTTGAGCATTAGCAATGTAGGTATTGAGGCTTTTTGCGATGTCCATAATGTTTTGATCAGCAATGCGATAGATATCGATGGATACCGCAGGCTTATTATCAAAACTGGCTTGGTTTTCATTGCTGTAGCGATTATCACGAATGGTCGCAATATCGCTTAAGATTATTTCTGCACCGTTACTATTGGCTAAAATAACAATGTTGCTAAAACCTTCGCTGCTGTCTATTTGTTCATCTGAGGTAATTAATACATTACCTTCTTGGGTTTTTAATAGACCGCCGGGTAATTGCCCTGATTGCTGCTTAATCAGATTATTAATCTGAGAAAATGTGATGTCGTATTTTTCTAGGTTATGGGAAGGAACACTGATTTCAATTTTAGAATGTTTGATATCTTCAAGATCGATAATGCTGATGTTGTCAAACTCAAGTAGGTCTGCGCGTATTTTCCTCATTATTTTGGCGAGGTCAGGATAGTTTGAGTCGCCACTGAGAATTAATTTAGCAACACGGTTTCTAACATTCAGTTCTTTAATATCAGGAAGGCTGGCATCTTTTGGTAAAATGTCTGTACTTTGAATTTTATTTTTTACCTCATCGAGAATGTTTTTGGTAATAAAACCATCGGCTACATCAAGGGTGATCGAGCATAGGCCCTCGTACGCGGTCGAGGTCAGGTCGAGAGTTCCAGGAATATCATAAATACGTTGTTCGATAGGTTTGCAAACAGTCGCCTCTACGGTTTCAACTGTTGCGCCGGGCAATGCCGTTTGAATTCCTATTCTTTCTAACGATACGTTTGGAATAAGCTCCATACGGGTATCAGGAATAGAGATGAGCCCTAAGATAAAAATAGAAAACATAAACAGGTTAGCGGCGACGGGGTTGTTTATGAACCATTGAATGGAATAACGCATTATAGGGCCTCGACGATAGCAGGAGACTCAAGCTCATTATCTTTATTCGTACGATGGCGCGGCTTGGGCTCGACTAATAATCCATCCACCAGATTGCTAAATGAACCTGTGACAATACGCTCGCCTAGCTTTATGCCAGACGTGATGTAGATGTGCTCTTTTCCCCGGTAAATAACCTCAACGGCGCGGCGTGATAAGCGATCTTCTGTGCTGATGGCCCATAGCTTGTCCTCAGCTTGTAAACTCTCTCTGGGTAGAATGTGTAAGTCTTTTTGACGATGACCCGTAATAGTCGCTTGGATAAACGAGCCGGGTAATAAGGGTTTAGTGGCTGTATTACTATTGTCATTATTATTTACGCTAGCGATGACATAAAGTAGTTGGTTTTTATCTCGCTCTCCCTCTGTACGGGTGATTGTTCCGTACCATGTGATGCTGTTATCTTGAAAATTTTGAATAAGTACAGTTGGACGGATGTCTTTATTTACATTTTCTAAATTTTCTTCTAAGGCTAATAACGAAATTTGCTGATCATTTAAGGGGAGCCTTACTTCTACGGTTTCTGTGCCGTAAATTTTTGCCAGCTCTTGGGTTGTCTGTAAATATTCCCCAGGATGAATTTTTGCCATAATTACTTTGCCCGTAATCGGCGCCTTAATAGATGTTTTTTCTAGCTGATTTTTCGCATAGTTTAACGCTGCACTGGCCGCGTCTACTTGGCTATTGGCGTAGCGTAATTGTGGAACGAATAGCGCGTAATCTGAGGCGTTACTACCCGCACCTTTTTTAGCGACACGTGCCTTGGCTTTGGTTTCGTAAAAATGTAATTTAGCTTGATCGAGAGTTGACTGTTTCTGTGCAATATCCAGAATGAAGGGCTGTTGGTCGAGCTGTATGAGCAGCTCATCTTGCTGAATTAAACCGCCATTAATTAATTGATCGCTAACAAGTGTCACAAGTCCTGGCACTTCGCTGGTAATGTGGCGAGTTTGAGCAGGGGATACTTTGCCGCGACTAAAGATCGGAATAGAAACCTCTGCTGATCTTGCTACTGTGTAGGGCACAACAGGTATGCTGACCTTGATTTCAGACTTTTCTGGAATAGGCTTGTTATTGGTTAACAGGTAAATAGCACCCGCACTAATACATAGCAATGCGATGAGCTTAATGTTGAAACTAAATGAATTCATTATGATTTTTATCTTCGAGTAAATTATATTTCCAGTCAGACAAACACTTCTGGGTTAGTGCAACGTCTTGACAGATCATTGGGTGGAGTTTTAACCCTAGAGTGAGTTGTCCATGCCATTCCATAATGCCCGTCGAAACGGGGTAGTTTTTAGTACCAATACCACAGCTAACCCATACTTCACTTTTATTTTCAGTAGGATTTTTCTCCCCTTGTAGTGGCCAAGCACCTAAGTAGCTAAAGGAACCTGCATAAAAATTCTTTTTACTTATACTGTTATAGATATAGCGAATACCTGGCTTTCCGACCAGCTTGCCAATGTGCGCAAGCTTCCAGGTACTCCAATGTTCTTTCAACTTAATTTTATCTTTTATTTCTTGCTGTAACTGCTTAGGGGTTATGTAGTTGTTTAGGCAGATGTTAATACCAGAGGAGTAATTGCTGGTATCGCTACCCAAGGAGATCGCACCACGCAAATTAACGGGGTAAAACCAATAATAGTTTTGGTTACCTTCGATTAGATTGTCTGCTATCGCTTTATTGAGTGCCCACATCAAAAAAGTGCTAAAGGCAACGCGGTTTTTCTTCGCATTTTTTTTGATCTGTAGCGTACTTTCATTATCGAAGTAGGCATTGACAATCTCGGCGGTATTATCATTGCCGCAAGAGAAGTTATTCTTCCAGCGAATACTTTTATAGGGAGTGTAGGTATTATTAGATTTCTTTTTCTTTCTTTCTGATTTACTTAGTTTATAAAGCTTCCAGGCGCTTGGTTCTGATTTTTCACCACTTTGGGGGAGTCTCTGACATGGATAGCCTTGCTCTCTTAAGATCGTTGCGATACCACCGATTCCATCCATCTTACTGTGTGAAAAGGTATGCCACTGGGTATTACCATTAGCCTTATTCATTGGGCCAATATTCATAGCGTCACTGATACCTAATTCTTTTCTGACATCAAACCACATTGCGATGTAGTCTTTAGCGGGCTTAGATACTTTAGAGGTTTTCATGCTTCTCTCCTTATAAACGTGAAGGTTCTAAATGGAATAGTGTGGTGGTATCTTGATCAACTTGTTTCTTGAGGACGTCAGGTATTTCACCATAACTGGCAAGGTAGTGGTTGCTGGTTAAGGTATGGCTTTTGAAGCCTTGTAATGCTTTGTGCAGTGGGTCGCGTTTATCAAAGCCGATGATCAAGGCATCATAAGTAGAGTTGCTATATTCGGAGAGTATGTTTAATAACATATCGCGAAGTATCTCTGGCTGATTGTCTTTGATTAATATTGAATGCAAGCTAATGTAGTTGGCTAGTGTCCCCGGGGCTGGCAAGCTTAAGCCACCGAGTATTTTACTGCTTATGTTATTAATATGACGCAACCATTTCATACTGCCGTGATAGGATAAAAATCGTGTTTGCTTAAATTCTTTTTGATTCCAACTGCCGACAACACCGACTAACTCTTGCTGGTTATAATATAAAAAATAATCACTGATATTTAGGTTTCGATAATAAATATCATCACTACCAATTTTTTTGAAATCATAACAAGGATAGAATTCTTTCTGTTTTGCATACTGGTCAAAGAAGTTTTGCATCTCGTTAATATCCTCTAAACTAGCACGTCTGACGTGCTTGCCTGAGGAAGTATATGATTTATTTAGTGCAACCATATGGGTAATGAACTGGCCTGCTGAGTGATAGATTGGCAATGATAAACGTCCGCTACCCACTGTATCGATTGAGGCTTTATTCTCATCAAGAATCACAGTTTGCATCCATTCTTCTTGCATCAATTCTTTATACTTCTTGAATAAACGAAATAAGGTTCTCCCACCTTTATAATCTTGATGAATTCTTAGATCATTGCCGTACCGTGTTAAGCGTTGCTTACCGTTAACGTAGACTTTACGTTTACCAATGCTAAAAGAAGCGACTAAGCGGCTATGCTTAAGGTCTTCCATTAACCAGACTTCTGGGTCACTGGTTGTAATGCCTGTGGCGTGAAAGAAATTAGGTTGGCGTTCAAAATTTAAGCTTATGCTGCCTTCTTGTGGAGTATCATTGATTAATTGCAATAAAGCGGCGGAATCTTCTGCTTGAGCTAAGCGAATAGTGTAGCGTTGGCTCATACTAATTCACCTGCCTTTGGCCCCGCTGTTTTAATATTTTTCTCTTTAGATCGGCGTGCTTTTTGTATTATTAAAAAATCTTGGTTTTGCCATAAAATTAAAGGTTCTACCTTGATGTTACCTTTTACCATTCCCTGTTCGACTTTATGGTTAGCGTAGAGTGCAAGTGCATCTTGTTGAATGCTAACGCGTGCGCTGCCAAGCTGACCAAGTTCACGAGCTAGTTGATAATGAAAATGCTGCGAGAGTGTGCTTTCCAATTGCTCTGAAAGCTCAGCGCTTCTTTTCGCTAAATCTTTATCTACAAGAGAGTTGTCATTTTCACAGAGCAATAAATAGCAAGGCTTATCGTGCTGTTTGTTGGCAGGCATAGCGATCAGTGTGATTGGGGTTATATCTTGTTCAAGATTAAACGCATTTAATAACTGCACAGCGGTTTCTGGTGAAAGTTTTTCCCCTACCATATCGGTGCCTTCGATACGGCCGATGAATTCAAAACAAGGGCAGCTATTAATAAATCCAGTTACTTTTAATTGGTCTTTCATGGCGTAACGCAATAAACCATTGGCAGAGCTGATAATAGGGCGCACGCACATACCTTCAATAAGCTGCCAACTATAGATAATTTTTTGTGTGTCTAAATCTTCAAATTCATAAAAGTGGCTATTCAATGCGAGCGGGAATTGCTTGCCATAGGGAATGCTGGTAACGCCTTCCGTTGCCCATAAACCTTTACCTTGGAACTCGCTATGGGGGAATATCTTTTGTAATTTTTCAGCCCATATTTTGGAAGATGATGTATCCCATGCACTGATTAATGTGAGTTTTGGCCAGATTGCTGTGGTGAATTTTTCATCTATGATGCCGTCCCACTTCAGTAAAAGTCTAGAAGATTGAATGTTCTTAGGTGTATCTATATTAATTAAGCCTGGATATTCCTTTGGCCACTCGCCGGATGCGAGAACTTGGGCAATCTCCTGTTGATGCTGCTTAATAAATTCTAATAAGCTCAGTGCAAACGTTGGACTCCAAACTGATATAAAGCTTAAATCGGAGCATGAAAGCAGATAACAGGCTGTAGCAAAAAATGATTCGTCGGAAGATTCGGCCAGAGAAATCGATTCAGGAACCGCCATAGTACCTGCCATGAAAAACTGCTTCCACCAAGGGAGTAGCTGCAGGTCGTTATTGATACTAGCGGTTAATTTATTACGCAAGTTATTAGGTACCCAAGAAAGAGACCAGTAGTGCTTGCCATCTTTTATTTTGGGATAATTACGATACATGTCGGCTAACCAGGGAGCGATGGCATTATCCAGTTCTTCCAAGAACGGTTTTGTGTAAGGAATCCACTTGATTTTTGCAGTTGATCCGCTGGTAGGCTGATAGCGCTGACATTCAGTATTAGCCAGTAAGTTTATTTCCTCTTCTTGTTGCTGCTTTATCGTTTCAGACCAGTATTCATAATCTGTTATGGGCACTTGTTCTTGGAAGTATTTCAAACTGCTATAAGCGGAAAGCTTATGTTTGGTAGCATTCTCACTATTGTTAATATTTTTTAATATATTCTTTAATACGTATTTTTGTGAATTTTCTACATCCTTACTAGCAAGCAAAAATTGGTTTTCACCTCGTTTTGATAAAAAGTAAGATGCTTGATGAAGAGTTCGGCTAAGTAAGGTGCGAAAAAATATCATTATGATGGCTCCAGAATAAGAACTTTCTTTTTCTTTTTAGACGACAACATATTCTTGCGCATGAAATTCCACATCATATGAACGGAAACTTCGCCAACACAAGGTAGCTCTGTTCCTTGCTGCCAAGAGGGGTTGAGTTTGGTGAAGTGACGTATCTCTAAGTTCTCTTCGGTCATCTCTGTCGTTATTTCTGCGACATCATCTTTTAAATACTGATAATCATTACCAAAATTTAATAAGCGCCGTTCTTTGTTGTAAGCGCTGGGATAAAGTTGTTGGCAGTATTCGTCGACAATTGATTCTAGTTTGATATTGTTTTTTTCATGGCTGGGATAGTGTTTAGGAAAATTGTTGGTAAGTAGTAAGTAGGTTTTATAGCCTTTCGAAATCAATAACCAAAATACAGAGGTTTTTGGGTTTTTAATTTTTGTTTTTAATAACTGCTTAACAAATGTCTTCTGTAATTCTTTATTCCCCCAAAACTCTTTTTCTACTACGGTATCACCACTGAAAATACCAATGGATTTTTCACCATTTCTCATGATGTCTAATTCTGTCCAGGTACTAAAGCCGACTATTTTCTCACTGTTTTTATCTTGTAAGAGAATGACTCCTGTCTTCTTGCCCATGTCAGTGACAAAGTTATGCAAGTCGGCATTATGATAATACTGCACAAATACCTTATGCATTTCTAATAGCTGGGGAACAGATACGTGTTTTATTTTTTTGAAACAGGCGCTTATTTTTGTTTTATTATTTTTCATAAAAATCTCAAGCACGATGAATTACAGACAATGATAATCCAACAGGTAAACCTGAAGAATTACATATTAAAAATGTTATTTAATGGAAGGTTGACTAAGTAGAGTATTACTTAGATTAGGTTGAAATTTATCGGTCGAATTATTTTCATACTTGCATCCATTCGTTTTTAGATTGAGTTATTAATTTTTATTGTTGTTCAGTATGTATGCTGATTTATCGCGGCAAGTAAATCATAGATAAACTATAAATGAAGTGTTTTCTTTTGAACTTAATACTATCGTACCTCAAGTATTTAAGGCTGGAGTAAGTGTTTTGTAAATGACGAAAAAATAGAATCTAGTTCCTTTTTTGTATAAAGAATTCTTGTTAAAGAGAAATTTCTTATGAATGTCAGTATTCTATATAGAGAGTGTAAAGAGTAAATTATTATTTTATTTATGGAGAGGTGATAGGGTTAATGCTAAAGGCTGAGTAGTGTTAAAAATTTATTTTATTTTTATTAGATGTACTATTTATTTTTAGAGGAAATGCGTCAACTTTGAAAATTGCCTATATATAACTGACGAGAATCCTGTTTTTCAGCGTTAATGTGTGCTGTAAGCACTGAAAAACTAAATAGCGACTTTCAGAACGATAACCATGCCAGCGCAATGCCGCCAACGAAAAAGCGTGAGCCGCACCGTACGCCAAGAAAAATTGGCTATCTTCACTTAAGCCATCAATCAGCGAGTCTTTTAACTTAGTATCGCCAGCGCGTAACATGCCTAAAAATTCTTTCGCATCAGCGGGCTCTAGTTTT
>Ga0115551_1000336_pt1 | contig 32950 bp, 33 predicted proteins | sample COGITO_mtgs_1103_FD_87179 | JGI IMG/M metagenome (GOLD analysis project Ga0115551, IMG submission 87179) | Pelagic marine microbial communities from North Sea - COGITO_mtgs_110321 | ecosystem: Environmental > Aquatic > Marine > Epipelagic | place: Germany:Helgoland, sampling site Kabeltonne... | reverse complement strand
TTAACAAAAGAAGATTGTTTTAATATCATGGAAAGGAACGGTATAGAGATACCAAAAATGTATAGGTTAGGTTACGGTAATAATAACTGTATAGGTTGCGTCAAAGGTGGGATGGGTTATTGGAATAAAGTAAGAATAGATTTTCCCGAAGTGTTTGAAAAGACTGCTTCTTTGGAGAGAGAGATAGGTGCTACTTGTATCACAGATAGAAACGGTAATCGTGTATATCTTGATGAGTTAGACCCGAATAGGGGATGGGCGTTAAAACCCTACGTTGAGCCTTGTGGCTCATTTTGTGATGATTTAGATGGAGTTGAATAAATGAGGACTAAGAGAGAGATTGAATTAAGATTGCATAACGAGAATGATGCTTTTGTGATAGAAGTATTACGGTGGGTGTTACAAGGGTCTTGTGATTTTTGCGAACACAAAAACCGTAAAGAGATGGAGTTAGAAGTACACACAGGAGATTCTTCCCCTGCGTATCTTGAAGGTAAATATAATTGGGCTGATGGTACAGTTATGCACCACATGGATTATCACATGGAGTACGACCCTGCCGAAGCCAAACACGTTGAAGAGGCACGTTCACAATCTATCAACACACTAGATGCGGCAGAAGATATTGTTCTTAGGATTCAGTCTTATTTAGATGAGTTAGAGATACGAAAAGAAGAAGAAGGAGGTATCACTTCTGAGTTTGTAACAGATGCCGCTAGACTTATTGGACAGGCTAATACTTCCTTAAAACTAGTAGGTCAATTGAAGAAAGAGATAGGTGTAGACTCACAGTTACTTTTAGCCCAATTACAAATGTCTGATGTTAGTAGAATCTTAGTAGATGTTCTCGGACACGACCATTCGTTATTGGATAGTGTAGAAAAGAAACTTAATGCTTTATCTGCACCTGTTATAGATGTGGATTACAAGGAGGTTGAATGATGCCTAAGAAATGGAGAAATAAACCAACACGTATGATGATAAACCGTACTTTAGAGAAAAAAGAAATACCTGATTTGCTTATGGCTATGGCCGAAGATGGCGTTAGTGCGTACATAACTAAAAATGGTATAGCGTGGTATCATGCTGAATACAAAGTAGCCAAGAATGTTATAGGTGATGTTTGGGGTTTATCCTCAACGCAGATGGACAGGGTAAATAATTACATATATGGTAATGACCCCTTTGTAAGTAGCGGTACTAATCTTTATAAACACGAATATGAAAAAAATGAGTAAAAAAATTGAAACGGGGTAAAGGCATGATAATTTTTACAAAAGACCCTACACCATTTATGACAGGAGATTATCTTGTCATGTATAGGACATTAGATACTGCACCTACACAGGCTAATGTTACTTATATTTTACACACAGATAAGTTTGGGGTAAAAGAAATAGAGAAATGGTCGCCTGTTATACAGAATAAGTTAGTTATTGTTACGGAAAAAGCACCTAAGATAACAAAAAAGATAGAGGATTTGGTTGTCGTTGATGACAAGTTGCTCATAAAAAATAGAGATAATTATTTTGGTGCTATCAAATCTTTACTCACATGGACTGATAGAAAAAGAGTGAGCAAGGTGTTGCACGACACACCACTACCACTAGTTATTGCTTTCTTAAAACAAAACGATGTGGACATAGAAGTGTGGCGCAGTCTAGCGAAAACACATCAAATATTACCGGAAAAATACTCTAGGGCTTTGTTGACTTACAAGATTAAACCTAAAACTATGAGAGTTAATTGGCCTAAAAAGAAAACAAAGAAAAAAGAACGACCCGATGTGTTTGAATATGACGATGAACATTGGGAGATTATAAAGGATAACTCTATAACCGTAGCCAATACCTTACGCAAGCGTAAGAAGGTGTCGGATGAATGGTTGTAGAGACATCAATATTTTTATTTGGTTTTTATCTATTTCATATTTACGTTAGAGATGTCGTAGGATTAGACGTAACGGGTACTAAATGTTTTGACGCTTCCGAAGCAGAAGGGGAAGGTATAAATGAAGATAGTAATTCCTTCGCTGATGCGGTTTTTTGGTCGGATTTAGGAAACCATTAATAAGAAGGAGAGCGACAACCTTTATACATGAGTGCGAACAACCGCCGAGTTAGGCGGCTTATAGTTGATATACTATGGAAACATGGTGCTATGACTAAAGAAGCAGTCGCACAAAGACTTTCTAGTGATAAGAACGTGAGAGCAGTACCCTCGCCGCACAGTTTATCGGCTCTCCTATCTAAGAATCCTCAAATTGTACCTGTCGGTAGTGAGAAGGTGGAGAATGCCGTAGGATTAAAGGCTAGCCATCTTATCTATGACATAAATAGAGAGTTAATTAAATCCACCGATGATATAGTTTATAGCCGTACTCCAACCGTGATGACACCTACACAAAGGAGAGAAGCAGTACAATGCAAGTGCGGAAGGATAAGAGTATTTCCACCGGATTCGGATGTTTGTCTACATTGTGTAAGGAATAATTCATAACACACTAACGGAGTAGGTACACATGGGGGAGATGATGCGAGAGGATATTAGTAGCATTCTGTCAGCCATGTATCATACCCACCATAATTACGACCTATCGTATTTACTCTCTCCCGCCCACATTTCCGAAGGTAATTTTATCAGAACAGTATTAGATTACTTTACAGACCCCGATGAGGATGAGGAAATAGATTCTATTATTGTAGAGAAGATGAATCCCGAATACCTGCGAGGTATAATGATGGGTTTAGTCATAGCACTAGACACCGAGAAGGGTCATGGCGAACACATGGGTAGAAGTAGTCATGGTGAGATTCTACATTTGTTCGATGCGGCTAACGCATTCTTGATTGAATCACTACAAAGATAATGTTTATAACCCTAACAAATCACAGTTTTTGTTATGGTAACATGGGCTACTAAGTACCGACCTACTACTTTCGATGAGATGGTAGCGAACGATTACTGTCTAGGCTACAATCAACATATTCTATTACACAGTAAACAAGCCGGTGTCGGTAAGACTACTTATGCTCACGTTCTTGCTAATCACATGGACTTCCCTCTACACGTATTCAATGCTTCTTCTAAGAATACTAGAGGTATAGCGTTTGTAGAAGAAGAGTTGTTACCTTTGACACGTTCGGGTAACTATAATCAATACATCTTGTTAGACGAAGCAGACCAATTGACACCGGAAGCACAGGGTGCTTTGAAAGGCGTGATAGAGAATGCACAAGGTTACTTTATTCTTACTTGTAATAATATCGAAAAAGTAAGTCCTTATTTACGTTCTCGATGTAAGTTAATGGAGTTTAGACCGATAGAGATAGATGAAATGCTCGAAAGATTACGACATATTGCTGTATGTGAGAGCGTTTCTATAACTAGTGGAGAATTGCGTATGATTTGTGAAGCACATAATGGCGACTTAAGGAATGCTATCAATGCTTTACAGGCTTACGACTCTTTAGGGAGAGAGAAAGGCAAAGCATTCCTACATAGTTTAACGGTAAAAGAGTTTGATAGTAAGTTTCTATTAACTCTATGTTTTCGTGAGAAAGATTTCACTAATGCTATGAAGTTGTTCGGTAAGAATGATGTAAAGCAAACCATAAGAAGCGTATTTGATTACGCAATAGAGTCCGATGCTAGTAGCAACGGCAAGATGACAGTCATTGATGCGGCTATAACAGCCGAGAGGGATTTGATGAGTGGGATTGATGAAGATATTGTCAAGGGTAATTTCTTGAGAATGCTGATTCAACCGCATTCTTTATAACCGTATTAGTGGCGAGAGAAAAATAACTGAGGTACACAAAATGAGTAACCAAATGCTAGAAAATATTGCTAAAACGCTGAATGTCGCACCCGAAGCGGTGCAAAGTAGGGCTGATGAAGTCCTTGTGGAACAGGGTGCTGCGTGGAAAAACGCAGGCCGTTCTGATGAAGATTGTGCAGTACTTGCACTAAGAGTCGCAGGGCGACAAATCTCTTCTGAATCTGCTAAACTACGAAGAACCGGCTCAGACATCTTTGAAGGTATGTTCATTTCTGTTCCTCGACCTAAAGAATGGGGTAAAATACTATACAATAAGATGAAGAATCAACTTATGTCTGCTACCGATGATGTGCGTCAAGTACTGATTGATAGTGGGGCTGTTGTTGTCTTTGAAGATAATAATGACGGTACATACACAAGACTAGCGGCAGAAATGTTCGGTATGGGTACTGAATCTGATACTTCTACTCTACCAAAACACACAATGAGACTAGATGGTAACACACACTTCTATGTAGTATGGGATAAGAACAACCCAACATTCCCATCCGGTGATGCTAACTTCAAGTACGGTGCGCCTCGACCTCAAGATGAGAGAGAAAGAACATCATTGTTCTATGGTCGTAAACAAGGAACTAATGATTCCTTAAAAATACTTAAAGTAAGTGGTAACGGTGCTGCTGCTGATAGACAATACCCATCTTTTACACCATTGACTATCCCTATGAAGGGTGGTAACAATGATAGATGCTACCTAAACGCAGACGTTTCAGTACCTACTGTTGATACTTCTTTGGCTAACCTTTTCGATGGTTCGCCTACTGACATTATCGGTGGTTTGATTGGTGAAGAAAACCTATTAGCGGGCTTATCTCACTTAGGTACATACTATGACACATACAACGGTAAAGACGGTTGGTGGGATAGAAACTGCGCTGTTATTACCGAAGTAATACACATAGACCCAAGAGACAACGGTGGCTACATTTTAGTGTGTGCTGATACTGATATGACTTCTATGGCAGGTACGGTTGACGTATATTGTGATGAAGAAATTGACTTTGCAGTAGGAACAAAGATGCTACTACTAGGTGGGGCTTGGAGAAGTAGAGAAGGTGAAGATAGGCTATCAGTCAATGGTTGGTATGCCTTCGACATCATCCCTCAAATGGTCGAACCTGTCGTGGAAAACGATGGGTGGGAACAATGAAGGCCGTAGGAGAATACGTTATCCTAAAGATGGCTGAAACAATCAGTACATCGGGTCTTATTACCGCAAAAGAATATGTTGTTGATAGTATTGGTTCTCTCGTACCCCTAGAAATAGGGTGCGGAGACACCGTACTATTCAATGGTGATAAGATACGAATGACATTGGATGACGGTAGAGTTTGTGTGCATTATTCTGACCTGTTAGCATTTGACGGTGAAGAAGTACCGTACTACATAGGTGGAGAAGAATACTACGGTGAAGAACCGGATTTTATATGAGGTATTTTTATGGAAACAATATTAACAGGAATGGAAGCGAAGAGTAAATTACTCAAAGGTGTGAACAAGGTTGCTAACGCAGTCAAAGGTACTTTAGGGGTAAATGCAAGAACGGTTATTATTCAGAATCCTGCGGGTATGCCTGTCATTCTTAATGACGGTGTTACTGTCGCTAGGGCTATCAATGATGCAGACCCTTACGTGCAAATGGGTATAGACTTACTTAAAGAAGTCGCTAGCGAAGCACAGGAGAAGTCGGGAGACGGTACTACTACTGCTACGCTTATAGCACAGGCTTTGTGTAATGGTTCTCTTACCTTAATAGAACAAGGGGTGAGTCCTATTGTCATTAGAGACGCTTTGGGTTATTACTTAGAAGAGACAATAGATTACCTTAACACCATTAAGACTGATGACTTCTCTATCGAAGATGTGGCTACTATTGCTGCTAACAATGACCCTGTATTGGGTAAAATGATAGCAGACGTTATCAATAAGACAGGTAGTAAGGGTACTATTACGATAGAAAAAAGTCCTACCTTTGAAACATACACGGAAGATGTGCAGGGATTAGAGGTTCTATCGGGCTACGCACATAATGTTATGATAAACAGTCCGAAGGCTAGGTGCATCTTAGATAATCCTATGGTTATAGTAACAACCGAAAGGATTGAGACGTTCAATGCTTTGATACCTGCTTTAGAGTTAGCAGTCAAAGACAACAAACCTATTGCTATATTCTGTACCGACTTTAATCATCAAGCGTTACAGAATCTTTTAGTCAACATAGCACAGGGTAAAATAAGTGCATTATTAGTTAAACCATCCGGTATGCCGGATGAACAGCAAGCGTGGTTAGAAGATATAGCGTTAGTTACAAAGAGTACTTTGTTTAAGACTTCTCTAGGAGAATCTATCACAAACTTAACGTCTTTCGATGTAGGTTCATGTGATAAGATACAGGCTTCTGCTTTGACTACTATAATAACGGCGAATGGAGAGCCGTCTGATGAATTAAACGAACACTTAGATTCTTTGGCTTCTTATGAAGAAGAAGCGACTAATGATTGGATGCGACAATACTATAACAACCGAATATCAAGATTGACTAATGGTATATCTAAAATATATGTCGGCGGTAAATCTGAGGTCGAACAACTAGAAAGAAAAGAACGTGTGGATGACGCAGTTAACGCTTGTCGTTTGGCTATGAATGGTGGTGTGGTAGCGGGTGGTGGTTCAGCACTATATTTCGCTAGAATGAAAATATCACAACATCCCGAAGATGTTGATTTCCATATCAAAAAGTTATTTAATCTTGGTTTGTTAGCGCCCATAACTACGATAATACAAAACGCAGGTAATGATACGGGCGAGATACCTATACATACATACAAACAATATATTTGTGGTAAAACTACTGATGTTAGAAACGCATTTGATGATGGGGTTATTGACCCCGTACAAGTAACAATCAACAGTTTAGAATCTGCGGTTAGTGTAGCGGCATTACTTCTTATGACTGATGCAGCAATACTAACTGAAAGTTTATAACCCTAGTAATGAGAGGAATATATATGAGCGCATGGGGAACACAAGCAACACCTACGACTAAACAAAAGACTGCCGAACCTGTAAATCGGTTCGATGAGAGTTACTACAAGAACCTCTTCGAGAACAATACTATCAAGGCTATTACTCACAGGGCTGCCTTTGTAGGTCATGAGAATACTGCTAAGACAGGATTGGCTTTATCATGCTTGAGAAATGAAATAGAAGCAGGTAAAACAATCTATATTTTTGACATAGATAACTCCGCCAAGTCTACGGTAGACCATGTGTTTCCCGACGCTGATAATATAGTAGTGTTACCACTACACGACGAAACAGACGACTCTATCTTCGATGAGGATAACAACGTAGACTACAAAGCATTGTTAGATAAGACTTCGTGGTACGTTAACATTCTTGCTGAGAAGGTTAAGAATGACCCCGAATCGGTAGGTGGTGTAATCTTTGATGGTGGCTCAACATTCCTAAAATGGTGTGAACACGCTATGAGAGCCTCACTACTAAGTCGTGGTGTCATTGAGACAGAGGATGGTACTTTCAATCAGAAAGAATGGAGAGAACGTAACCGTCTATACAGAAATATTTTGACACGTTTACACAGTCTTAATGTTGCTAAGGTTTACTTTACCTTTCACTTAAAAGCAGTATCACAATTCATGGATGACGGTACAGGTAAGAAAGTACTGATGACTGTTGGTTTCAGACCGGAATGGGAGAAAGGTACTATGAGAAAGTTTTCTCAACAAGTATTCCTAAACCGATACATGAAGAAAGCAGACCCCGCAGCAGGTGTCGAGGGTGATAGAAACTTGGCCGATGGTGAGTGGGTTGTTCGTGCTACTATCGAAGAAATGAAAGGTAGCAACATAGAAAAGGTTGGTACTAAACATGACATACTCAAAGTATCTAACGGTAGTGTTGAGTGGTTCGGATTGCCTTTTATGGAGTGATTGTATGATTACTGTTGATAGTAATTCCTTGACATGGTTACTAACTTTGTCTCAAAGGAAACAGAATGTTTCCGGTAAAGTAACACCACAGGTTCATTCTCTAATGATGAGAGCAGTGGGTAGTAGACTTACTGCCTGCTCTCTTGTCAAAGATGGGTTGTCATCATTGACATTATTATCTATACCTTGTTCCGGTACAGGAAACTTTGCTATATCTGATATAGAGGCTTTCTTAGGGGCTTTGAAATATCACGGTGGCGTTATCAAATTAGAAATAGGTGAAGATAAAATTATGTTAAAATCATCTAACAAACAGACTACTATGACTTCATCGGATAAGGCTTTAGCATTCCCTCATACATCTTCCAATGTTAATGAGTGGGAAGCAAAATCTGTAAGATTGGCTACTAAGATAAACCTACAAGATATTACTTATCAATTGAATAGTGGGGGTAAAAGAAAGCCTTTTGCTTCTTGGGTAGATATAAATACCACTACTTTATATGAAGCCTTTAGGTGTGATAATATGAACAACCAAAGATACAACCTATACACGGTAACTTCTGATGAAAGAGGATTATGTGTCGAAGTAGGTAAGAACCTTAAAGGTAAAACTATCTCTCAAATTGACCCGCAACCACAGACTGTTTTTGAAGCAGTCTATATGGGTGGTTTAGAATATGTTTTTAAGGAGTTAACAGGTACAGCAAGCATACACTTCTTTGACTTTAGACCCGAAGGGCAGGGTATCAGAATGCTAATTACATTAGGTGATGGCGACTTTATTTTCCAAGCAAGTAACTTGGGGTGATTAAATGGATTTAGAAATGACAGATTTAGAATTAGGAAAAAACAAAAGAATGATTGATGGGTATGAGGTAACTGTTACTATCATACCAACAGACACACAGCCTTTGTATAAAGACTACGAGTGGTTAAGCGCACAGTACGTAAAGCATGGTAAAAATATGCAGACTATCGCTACTGAATGCGGCGTTACACCAATGTGTATCAACAATTGGCTTCGCCGCCACAACATTGATACCCGTAGTAGGGGCGCAAGAAAGGTGAATTGATATGGTTAACTACACACAACGATGGCCTTCATGCGAAAGATGCGGTGCAACTTTCTCTTGGGTTTTCGTGGAACATATAGACAATGCAGAAATATATGAGTGTGAACATTGTAATGACCTTAAGATGTTTAGGCATGATGCAGAATGATAGTTGAAAAAACGAATGGAAGAAATGTTCTCATAAGGGCTAGAGATAAAAACGGTAAAAGATACGAGAAAACTATTAGTGGGTATTGGCCTTACTGCTACATGGAAGATGAGAATGTACCATACGTAGCGGAAGCAGTTAGAACAGAAGCGGGTTACACAGGTCTGTATGGCGAATCTTTAACTAAAGTTTATTGTGCTACGCCACACGATGTAAGGCAATTGTCTTATGCGGGTTCAACATGGGAGGCTAACGTACCCTACACTAACAAAGTTCTTTGTGATTACATAAATGATGGTAATGAACCTATACCTAACTACAAACATAGGACATGGTATTTAGATTGTGAATGGTCGCCAACGACAGGACACATGAGAGTTATTGTAGCCTATGATAATTTTACCGGAAAAGAATATGTATGGTTCGTTGAGTCAACGCTTGCGACACAGGATTTGAAAGACGGTGAAGGAGTACCTTATTCTGAATTAGGTGAATATAAGTATGAAACTCCTGCTATGGGATTCGCTAATGAGCGTTCAATGCTCATACATTTTATGAGAATACTAAAGAATTGCGACCCCGATATTATTACAGGGTGGTATGTAGTAGGTGCTGACATAAAGCAGATAGTCGAGCGTACTAGAGCGTGTGGGCTACCCTCCTATGCTCTATCACCACTTAGGCGGTTAAGGTATGAGTATGGTGATTGGGAACAACCAATAGTGGGTAGGAATTGTATAGACTTGATGCTTGCTGTTTCTAAACTATGGGAAATGAAGAATGGAAAACTACCCTCTTACAAACTAAACGATGTAGCAGAAGAAATATTAGGAGAAAAGAAAGTCGAGTTAGAGAAAGGACACGATGAATCTTGGTACGAAGATAGAGATTTATACATACACTATTGCAGACAAGACGTAAGACTACTACCTAAGTTAGACGATGCAGTAAATGCGTTAGATTACTATACTGCTTTACAACACATAGTACAATGTGAGATTAAGAGTACACCGTTCATAACTAAGATGTTTACTAACTTAGTTTTAAGAGATAAAGATTTTGATAGAAAAATACCTACTCAACCTCAATTCGCTAAGGTGGATTATGAAGGTGCTGAGATTCTCAAGGTGGAAGCAGGGGTGTACGACAACGTAGGCATCCTAGACATACGTGCTATGTACCACTCTAATGCCGCTAAGTATAATATCAGTTGGGATAGTTTAGACCCCGAAGGTGTGGACTGCGGCAACGGCTCTAAGTTTAGACAGGGTGAGAAAGGTTTACTTGTAAGACAAATGGAATTGATGACTAAGTTTAGAAATGAGTTTAAGATGAAAATGTTTATGACGGAAGGTGATGAAAAGAAGAAGTGGGATTGTATGCAGTTTGCCGCTAAGACTTTGGTTGCATCTATGTACGGTGTGGCAGGAGATGCTAAGTTTGGTATGTATCACCCCGAAATAGCGGCGGCTATCACATACACATCGAGAGAGACACTAGGGCAACTTATGGAGAATGCTAGAGATGTAGGATTCGATGTCATCTATGGACATACTGATTCTGTATTTTGTGTCATACCTACACCCGAAGAAGGGTTAGAAAAGTTAGGGTTGATTAATGAGAGAATGCACCCTATCGTAACCGAGTTTGAGAAGTGGTGTTCTCGTATAATTATGGTGGCTAAAAATAGATATACAGGCATGGTTACTTGGACTGATGGTGAGTATCACGAACCAAACATTTACGTTAAAGGTATTGAAATGAAACAAAGTAGAATGCCTCCTGTAATGAAGGCTGCTATGTTAGATACTATTACCGGAATATTAACTAATGAACAAGAGTCTGCTGTAACTGATAGACTGTCTACTATGGTAGATTCGGTAATCAAGGGAGAGACAGACCCAATAGACCTATGTATGAAGGGTAAATTAGAAAGAGATATAAGTCAATACAAAGTGTTGTCCGGCTCATCAGCAGGTGCGGCTTGGGCTAACGAATATCTAGGTAAAGGATATAGAAAAGGCTCATTCTTTTTAGTTACCTTAAATGAAAATGGTAAGTATATAGCATTCGATAATCCGAAAGATGTCGAGGATATAGAAACCATAGGTACTAAGGTTATGGTAGATAGATTTGTCATAAAAAAAATAAAGCCATACTTTGATTTGGCAGGGTGGAGTACTCAACCCATAGAAAATGCTAGGAATGGTTTGGCAGATATGAGTTGGGTGTAAAGTTTATAACGGTAATACAAGGGTGAAAATAATATGAAAGATGAAGATTTAGAGATGTTTATGCGAGAAACGGTAAAAGTGATTCAGTATATGGGTAATGATGTAATGAAATTACAGATGATGCTCTATAATTTATTAGATGACATGGGTAAAATGGATAGAGTAATTTGTCCGTCATGCAACGAAGAAGTTATCAGACCTATACTACCTAACATACCACTAGAAGATGTTTGTCCGTCATGCGGTGAAGATTTGTTTGACAAAAACCAAATGACTATTGATGATTGGGATAACGCTAAAGTAGAAGAAGAGTGAAACTATGATTTCTTCATATAACCCTGCTGATGAAGGCTCACTAAGAATTAGTAAGTCGTCGTTTATGACATACAAGATGTGTCCTAGACAATTCTATTGGAGATACATAGCAGATATACCTAGAGTTCCGCCAACAGAAGAAATGATTCGTGGTGTTGCCATACATAATGTTATGGAGAGAGGTTTATTAGACGGTGCAAACGTGCTGATGGAAGCGGCAGAACAAGAAGGTGTAGCAGACGATGATGGAGTTGATTCATTAAACCTTCTATTACATCAGATAGCGCACGACATGGGTGGCTTCGAGGTTGTAGAGGCAGAAGTTAAGCATGAAGTCTACGAAGAATTGAATGGACAACCTATTGTATGGGTTGGTCTTATAGATGGTGTATTAAAACATCCCGAAACAGGTAAACTAATATTGGTAGAATTAAAGACAGGTAATATGTCTATGTCTAAACTAAGTAGGACTAGAAAGGAATTAGTGTATTATACTAGGTTGTTGAGAAAGTTAGATTACGAAGAGGTATCGCACTTCTTATACATTAGCCCCGATTACGAATATGACGTAGAAGATAAATTATTACTAGAGGGTGATAAGAGAGGTAAGACTATGTGGATAGGCGCAGAAAAGGGCTTTGCTCTTTTAGAGCCGTTTAGAGAGAGGTCGTATAAAATATTTGAGGAATCATTATATGACACTATTGAGTCTCTCACATCCCAACAATGGCCTATGAATTGGAATGATTACTTCTGTCCAATGTGGTGTGATTTTTCACTAGATTGTGAGGCAGAATTGAACGGCATTAAGGAGTGGAATATAGATGAATAAACCGGAAATTATATGTCAATCGTGCGGTAAAATGGATGCTTGGGAAGGCGAGGAAGAAGTTTGGAGAGTAACAGGGCAGGAAGGACATAAGCCCGAATTGATGACTCTATTGGCTTGTTCCTGTGGCGCTACCTATACTTTTGCGGTAAAAGAAGAGTGATTATTATGCTTCTATTTCCGAGAGAGATTGGGCTTCGCCGTTCACAATGCTTTTCTCGTAAAAGTTTTGATGATTACATAGATAAAGTAAACGGTAAAGCGTCTTGCTACACATCTTTGTACGCCTTCCAAAGAAAAGACCCGGTTAGACCTTGGAAATATGACGTTGAAAGCGTCATTATGGATAGAGCATGGTGGGATTTTGATATTGAAGAAGGTGGTTCTATGGATGATGTAAAGAATGATGTTGCTACGCTCATATCTCGTTTAGACGGTGATGTAAGGACTGTGTTTACAGGTAGAGGATTTCATATACATCAGATGTTTAAGCGGCCTGTAATCGGTACAAGTATTGCTAGACATATAGACAGGTATGAAAGAAGTGTGGCTAGTGATTTGGCTACTTTAGACGGCGTAGGGCATCCACAAAAATTAACAAGAATACCCAACACATATAATACAAAAAGAAGTAAATGGGCTGTAAATATACCTACACTAGATTTTGTTAAAGACCCGTTGAATTATGACATACCTACCACTCCTAACAGGGAGTATGATATATATGACCCGTTTAGAGGTAGGGCTGTGGATAGCGAGTTTGATATAGTCAAATGGATTTCTAATAACCCTATACCTAAAGACCTACATAGTAATGTATTTCACGGTGAGATAACTTCTTCCGGCCAAATACCTATACCACCGTGTATAGCCTCGGCCATGACGCATGAGAATCCTAAACACCCTGTTAGGTTGGCTCTAGGTTATCATCTAGTCGAGAATCTTAGGTTGTTTGCCGACCCAAAAACATTGACTACGGCAGACAAAAGAAAGATAGTTGATGAAGCAGTTGTTTTTATCGAAAAATTAAATTGGAGAGATTTCAAACCTAGTATGTCTAGGATGCAATTGTTTTCTATTATAGACCACGAACAACCACCGTCTTGTTCTTGGCTATCCGCTAACGTAGGATGTAAAGGTTCTTGTTGGAGAGATGACGGTACAAGGAGAGTATAAAAATGATGAACCTAATTAGTTTAACCGAAAAAGAAATGGAAGCCTGCACTATATGTCATAACGCTTGGACACTAAAAACTTCAAGAGAAAAGTACTGTGGTGATTGTAATTCACACATCATTATATTAGAGGATGAGGTTTACCATACATTAGGATGGTAGGATGTTACTAGTCGATGATAGAGAAAACCCCAAAGTAATTAATAAGTTGTTAATGCGTATGGGAGAAAATAACGTAAAAGTATGTAGAATGGTGAGTGCAGATTATGCTATGGGTACTTGGGGTGTTGAGGCTAAAGAAATTAATGACCTCTTTCGTTCTATTCTTGGTATTGGCCGGAATAGGACTATCGTTTCTCAGTTGAGAGACTTACAAGATAACTACGACAACCCCGTATTGGTAGTCTATGGTGCAAAGTTAAAACCTTGGGTAGCCACCGGAAGGCCATCAGCAAAACAAATCGCTACGGAAATGTCTCGTATGAAAAAAGTAAATACACAATTCAAAATGACATTTCATCAAAGATTTCCTAAAATTAAATATATGGAATTGAATACTATGGATGAGTTTGTCGAATGGTTAGTAGTAAACCACACCCAACTAGGAATGGCTTTCTCTAATCACGATTCAGATACACAAAAAGCCATAAAAAAAAGCGATTTAGACCCAAGAATCCAAATCTTATCTTCTGTAAAAGGAGTAACACCTACTATGGCTAAAGATTTACTAGAAGAGTTTGGTAGCATACCTAAACTACTTAGGCTTAGGACTACACAAAAAGCAGTTATGGCTGTCAAGGGTGTCGGTAGGCAAAGAGCGCAAGATATACTAGCCCTAAGAGATAACCTAGAAGATGTACCACTCAAGTTATAGTCGAAAATTGACTAGAAGTTGATTTGGTGTTGGCTGCTGCTCGTCTCATATTTACTTCTAAATTATGTAATACTAATGATGATGTGGATTTATCATTACCCACGTTTGGTTTTCTAGTTATTGTTACCTTAATATTATTACCAACAGTATCTAAACCACTTAGTATAGTAGTAGGCATTAACGATACAGTTTTCTTTTCTATACCCCCCGCTACGCTTACTGTGTTTGTAATACTAGTACCTGTCTCTAAACATTCTGCTGTTACATATAGTACCACAAGACTATTACTATCAATAGTACCACCGTTGCTTAATGATGCTTGTATAGATAAGATATTATTCATTATATCACTAGGTACTACGAATGATGTTTCAATAGATACTTCTTGATTAGTTATAGAAGAATTATCAGTATCTTGTAATCCTTTACTAGCAAAAATATATCCTTCTGATGTTACAACAGCACTACCCGATATAGGGGTTATTTCAACATCCATACCTTCTATACTTCTCATGCTAGAAGGTGTGGTTGGTATTTGCTCTTGGCCTAATATAGAAAACTTACTATTAGCAGACAAAAAATCGTTTTGCATACTCATTCTATTGCCCTTATTTAATCTAGGACTAGGCCTACCCCTAGAAAAACTAGCATCTGCGTTACTATCATCTGTACCATCTTTTGTTTTTTGGTCGTTATCATCTATTACTTCGTTTGGTGGATTTCCAATTACAGGGAAGTCATCATTACCCCCAATTACACTTCCTGTTCCCGATTGTTGACCTAAATCTTGTCCTACCTGTAAATCATCACTATTCTGTGCGTACAGTCTAGCAATAATACCTTGAGCGCCAATTGATTCATTTCTTTCTAATGTTAACTTTACATCTTCTGTTTTTCCCGCACTAACAGACCACTCAACTTTTTGTATAACCATAGTTTCTGCCGTAGCCATACCTAACCCTGCATCAGTCATTGTTACGTAAGTAGCGGGTGTGTAAGACAAATCTCTTGTTATCAGAATCTTAGGTGCATACCACTCTGCTCTAGTAGTCTTAAATCCACCACCCATCTCGCTGTATTCTCTCATACCTAGAGGAAAAATACTATTTGCGTTTACAGAACCACTTCCGTTATCCACGCTACTATCTAAAATATAGTTTGCTGTGCCGTGTGCAGTTTGTGATGGGTCGCCACACCTATGACGTAGTAAAGCCCTACAATATTCTGCGTTAAAACTAACTACCATTTTACCTACGCTTGTATCGCTGTATGTTGAAGGTAAAGCCAACTCATAAAAACCGCTATGTTTTACGTTTACACTTGCGGCACTTTGGCTTGTTGCTGCTCTAGTATTACCGGAAAAAGAATAATCTGCTACGTGTATAGTAAACTCAGCATCATCTATACTAGTGCCTGTTTGGTTTTTTACATCTACCCATATACGCATAGGGTGTGTATGGTTGTCGCTAACAAGCGGTGTACCATTAGGTATGTGTACGATTTGTACGGCATTAGATATAGACCCACTACCATACCAATAATAATTATCAGCCCAAGGAATATCACCACTTGTAGTTACGTCTTTACTTATACCATATCTAGCATACAAATCAGTAGATGTTTTTTGGTTGCCGTCTAAAGCATTTACCATACCATTAAACAAAGCCCCACCTGTACCTAATCTAGTCCAATTACATACCTTAGTGTAGTCATCATCTGTACCTTCTAGTGCAACGTAGGCATCTGCTATGTAACCGTGCCTACCTGTTTCTATCATTTTGTAATTACCATCTAAAATAGGACTTACATTTATTTTTAGGGGTGATTTTTTATAGTTGTCATATTCTTTTTTAGCCAAAACTGTTGCTTCAAAACTTTGAGTAACTTTAGGGAATTGTAATATCTTCCACCTAGTAGTATCTGTAAGATTTGTAGCCGGATAGTCCACAAAACTTTGCCCGTTGTTATAATACACACGAACATTAGTAACTTGTGAAGAAATGTTAGCGGCCATATTATTCATAGTTATATTATTTCTAGTAAAAGATATATTACTATTGTATTTAGGTCTAAACTCAAACCTATTATCTTTACCGACTAGGTAAGAAAAAGTAGTATTAAGGTTATTTTTTGTACCTATACCACTATTGTTATGTATTTTTTTAATTGTGCTTAAAAATGTGCTGCCCCTACTATCCACTATTGAACCATAACTATCGCTGCTAGTAGTAGAATTATAAGTAGTCATGTTAGAAGTAATAGGTATGTTATTAATATCGTAAATGTTTCTAACTGTTGTTGGCGGCAACCAAGTGTCCATAATTGCTGCATTCCATAATGTTTTAAACTTATCACTTTCCCAAAAAGTACCACTATTTTTATTTTCAATGTTACCTTTTAGGTGCATTAATAACCTAAGCATAAATGCTGAATGAACTGTGGAATGAACTTCAACTTGTTTTTCTTCTTCGGAATCAGACATAGTTACCCCGTAGTCATCCCAACTTTGGCTTGTTGTCGCAAATGAATCTCTAACTTGTTGTTCTAAAGAAGTTAAATCAGTAGCAGCAGTAACCGTTATATCCTCAGCAGGTGTTATATACACTTTCCCTAATTGTGGGGGTACTTCGTATGTATCTCCAACTACCCAAGTACCACTTACTTTTAAGACAGTTTCACTAACTACTTCTTTAATGTATTGTCTTGTATATACACCACCTGTTATTTTCTTAATTAACATACCTGCCTTTAAACCGTCAGTTATGTGGTCTGCACCGCTTGGTGCAGTTATTTGTGTACCTTCACCAACTAACGCTGCAACACTACTTACGGCTGCGGGAGAAGTGTATTTTGTATCTAATTTATTATTCCATAAAAATAAATATTCGGGGTCGGGTGTGTCAGTTTGTTCTAATCTAACTATTATTTTTCCTACCCCACTATCACCAAACTCACTAGGGTCATCAATGGGTATTCCTTTATCTCCATTTTTCAAACCATCACTTGCTAACGAAACGTCAGAAAGTAATCTATATTGTGCCGGATGTTCTAATGTTATATCACCTGTGGTTCTATAAGAGGGTAATGCTTCCGCCCAATAATTATCTATTAGTGCAGGGAAACCTTCTCTTTCTTGTACGTAATCAGTTAGGTCTGTTCTTCCACCGGAAGTCTGCCCTGTCTTACCACCGTTAGCATTAGTATTAAGGTTAAAGAAAGGTGAAGCATCTATAACTAAGAAAGAGCCGCCTTTATCTTCCCAATCTTGATACACGGATAAATCCTTATCGCTACCTGTTGTAATGTAATATTTACCACCACCTGTATTTAATGTAGTGCTAACAAATGTAGTCTCGGTAATAAAATGTGTATCATTACTTAATCCGCCCGTAGCAACCCTGTGCATTCCATCGTGATTAAGACTACCTGTTAGATGTATGTAATCTCCTACGGCTACTGTGCCTGTTTCAGAAGTTAGTATTTTTAATTTACCGCTATCATCTGCTAGGCTAGTAACAACAACACCCGAAGAATAATCTGCGGGTTTAGAAAATGCACCATTTGTAAGGGGGTCATTTGTAGCATCCATATTCCATATATGTATATCTTCTCCTATGTTAAGACTACCGAACTTATCCACATTACCATTTTCATCAAATTGGTCTGCGAAATACATTTGTAATTCATAATTATCTCTTAGTGGGTACTGCAAACCAAAACTTTGTTTTCTTAACTCACCATCAGCATTAGCCTGTCCGTTATTTCTCATGTCAGCCCAAAGTAACCAAATGTGTTTGTAATCATCTTTATAGTCTTGGAACTTTAAGTAGTAGTATGGTGGAGAAGTGCTTGCATCTGATGTAGTATAACTACCTGTAATAAACTTAACACCTGTCAAATAATAAATACCACCCGTAGTTTGTTTTCCGGTATAAATAAACTTTTCTTGATAAACATTATCAGATGCCGTTATCAAAGGTGTAGTTGGTGCTTTCCATAATTCAGCAACGCCACTAACGGGGGCTGAATCGTATGTGGTTTGTGTTACTCTTATACTAGTTGTACTTGAGTTTAGAGTTTGGTCTGCACCTTGATGTATTAACCCATATTGATTTGCTACTCCCGTAATAGTATTATTAACAGGGTCTTTCTTTACTATACCAAACTGATATTTAAACCATAAAGATAAAGGTAAATCTCTCATCCATCTAGCCTGTATAGCCCTGTGTTTTAAGGTTGACCCATGAGTAGTTACGAAAGTACCCTTCACTCTCCCTATATCTTTAGACCATTGAAATCTTTCATTATTAATTAATAAATCATCTTGCGCTGTGCTAAATGTATTAAATACTGAAACGCCATCTGCGTGAGCATTAGTTATACCACTAACACCCGTTAAAGTATTACCGCTTTTTCCTGTCCACGTAAAATCGTCAACAATCCAAAATTGATGTCTTAATTCAGACCTTGATATTACCCCCGAACCGGATGCACCAAAACCACTAGCGTCTGTTAAAGTAATACTACTAGCACCAACTGAAACTGCGCCGTTTAAGGTACTTTCTCCTACATACTTACCATGTTCCGTTAGAGAAGAGGGATAAGAGGTAAAAGTTTGAACCACCCAAATAGGTGTAACCGACCAATTTAAGGTAAAATTACTAGTGTTAATGGTAGGGGTGTTAGTGTTATAATTATTGAAATAACCAAGTATTTTATTGACGCTTTTGACTTTGTGCCTACCTACGTAATCACTACTAAGTGCCGTTGAATTATCCATAGCCTCTTTATTAATGTAAAAATAATCACCAACCTCTAAAGAGGGGTCTGCGTCATAATATACATTCATATAATGTGGCCCAACAGGGGGGAGTAAATCTGAATAAGTAACATGGGTATTTTTGAATAAAGCCCAACTATTAACGTGTTGTTGTAATAAATTAGTCATTATTAATGTATTAGTACCATTACCTATACCTAACGTACTAGGGGTATAATTAATCCAAGTATCATAATCCGCACTATTCAAGTTTTCATATTTTCCTATGTATATTATTTTCGCACTTTCAGCAGAAAAAGTCAAATCACCGGATGCAAAAGTTAAGGTAGCACCACTAACTGCTGTTGGAGTTATACTAGTAGCATTATGATTCGTGCTTGTTATATCTACTGCTGTTGAAGTAGTTACTTCGTGCGTACTACTACTTAAATGCACTAAAGTGTTACCCGAAGCATCTTTTTGAAAACCTAATATACCTATACCCTCATAATAATCTTCAATGTCATTTGGCCCATATATAGGATTTTCATTGTTATACATTTGTATAGGTAAACCGGAATTAGTTTGCATTCTTTGTGTTGATGTTTCTATATAATTACTAGATTTTTCAAACCCTACATCACTACCTGTTAGTTTTAATTTTGTTGCACCTAGATTCATTATTTCTTTGAAACCTTGTGCATCATATAACCAATAAGGTGTCTCACCTAAGTTATCATTTAATCCTTCCTGTCCTATTTCCCAAAGAGGCACTTGATTATCTAAAAACCTTAATCCATCACTAGCAGTAAATTGTATTTCCCTACTTCTTTTACTTTGATTTATCTTAAAACTATTAACTACACCCCTCCATACAGGTCTGTCTATCCTACTATTCATATCGCTAAATACTAATAATTCCCAATCTAAAGGAGAAGTAGTAACAAATAAATCTTTTAGATTTTCAACATAATCTGTTGCGACCAATCCTGTATTACCATTGGCTGCTCTATCCGCATCGTCAGTTATAGTTACGTTGCAGGTACTTAATGAGTTTACACCCCTACTATTTCTTAAAGATTTAATTTGTACCTCGTCAGTAGTAGTAATGTCGTCAGTAAGACACCTAACCATACCTACCCTATCTAACATTAGATAAGATACATAACCAAAATTACCAACAGAAGATTCTCTAGTGTTTGTAGTTATTTGAAACCCATATAGATTCGCAGGTACTACACTAGTACCACTAGCCAAAGCAAGGTCGGTTTTTATTCTAGTACCGTTTAAGTAAACATCATATTTACCTGTCGCATATTTCATAACAAAATCAATGTCTAACCAAGTGTCATCGTTAGTATAAGTTTGTGCCGTACTACCATCATAAAGTAATCCCAAAGTATCGTACTGTGGTTCGTTAGTAGCATTTAAGTCTAAAAGAAAATCTATTTCGGGTGTACCTGTGTAGCCCGTATCGTTTAACAATCCCGCTTGTGTAGCAGCAAAACCTATTTCAAATTGTATTCCTACTTTAGTCCAATCATTTGAACCTTCTGCAATAAAACTTCTTAGTGCTATTCTTGCGGTAAAAGTATCTCTCTCTAATCTTGAGTTTAAATGTCCATCGTAAATAATTGCGGGTATAATACTAGAAGAATCGTTTGCCTTTCTTACTGTCTGAACACATAAAAAAGGTTTTTTTGCGGGAGAAGTAACTTCGGCAAAAACTTTAGACGGCGTTACACTTGTTGTTTGTAGCAATTTTTCTCCCATCCAAGAGCCTGTAAGATGCGCTCTTTGTACAAAATCTCCTGTGGTAGAAATAAACCCTGCGTTTTCTGCTGCGTAATTTGTAGCGTCAAATCTTTTCATGTCTGCTCTACCCATAGTAGCATCGTTTGCACCAACAGGTACTATGTAAGATGAAGCAGTATTGTGTCCGTTAACAAATCTTTGGTAGCCTACGTCTCCTTCTGCTGTGCTACCACCAAATCTGTATCTGTTAGCAACGTGTCCATCGGGATATTGTAGTTGTACCCTACCTTCCCATTCGTCAAAACTATTTCTTTTTACATCCCTACTTAACCACTCAAACACCCCGTTATTACGAAGATATTGATTAGCACTAGTTACCCCACTAACGTGTGGTGTGTTTGACATTAATTTTCTATCCGCTATACTAAATCTGTATCTTGGGTTGAGAGAAGCCTCACCGTTCATAGGGTTTCCAAAATGACTTACTGTTATTGAGTATGATGTATCGGAAGGTAGTTGTAAATAATCCGGTATTGCTCTCGCACCGTTAAAATCATCATAAAAACCTGCAAGCCATATTTGATATTTTTTTGTTACACTTCTTACCATTCACTCACACCGCACCCTGCCCTATTCCTTGACTTTCTAACTCATCTAGTATGGTGTTTACCATATCTTGTACGTCAGTTATACCATTAAAATTGTTTGTCATTATTAATTCCGTATTAGTAATTAATGTCTCAACACCTTGTTGAGTAACCTGCCTAACCAAGTCTCCTGTTAAGTTGTTTCTATCAAACCCATAGAACATTTCTTCTCTAGTATTAGCAAATCCTTCAACTTCATTACTTAATAGCGAGTATTCTTTTGTAAGATTTGAAACTCCTAGTGCTTCTTCATTTATTAATTCATTAATAGATGTACCAAAAGAATCTGCGGTTGCTTCTAACTCTTCAAATGTAGTAATTTTATGTAACTCTATAAAATCCACTAATGTTTTATGGTTTTTTGCTATTTCGTTAATTATATTTTTATTTTTTCTAATAACATCTTCCTTGCTTAATAATTCACCCTTACCACCATAAATATCCATTAACATATTTGTCATTTGTTTTGGCCCAACTTCAAAAATACCATCCATTGATGAAAAATAATCGGGAAGATAACCTTTACCAAACTTATTGTTAAGTCTATCTATTTCTTTTTCTGCGGCGAACAAATCCTTTGCGGGGTTTAAATCAAAATCTTCACTTGAAAACTCCTTTATTCTTTTTGCTTGGTCTAATGCTTTCATTTCCATTAATAGACTTTCTGCTTTTTTCTTCATTAACTCATCTTCTGAATCTTTTAATGTTTCATAAAGGTCAGACCTTTCTTTTAATGCCGCATTTATATCTATTTCTTCTAATTTTATATACTCCATTACCATTCCGGTATCTAATGATGCTTTATTAAAATCCACTAGTGAGTCTGTTGCTTTTTTTGTTTTTCCTGAGAAATGATTAATAACTTCTGCTAATGCAAAAACCGAACCTACTACTAACGCAACGTGTACGGGTTTAGGTAAGGCTGCAACAAACCCACCCATTCTTGCTATTACACTTTTTTTTCCACCACCAACTGCTACACCGAGTCCTGTTTGTGCGCCCGCTAAAGCAGAAGTTGAACCTGTTGCGGCTACTTGTGCATCTATTAATCCTAAAGTAACTCCCGATTGCTCGGCAATTTCTTTAGTAGTAAACTCTAAAGCAATACCTTCTTTTATTTGCTCTCTTGTTAATGTTGCTTTTGATAATGCGTTTGTTATAGCCTCTTTAGAGTTTAATATTAAAGCAAGTGTTTGCATAGTAAAAGCCGCAGTATTTAAGGCTATACCAATTTTCATTTCTTGTTGTTTATCTAAGAATGGAATTAGAGCATCCGGCAACATCATAAAGGCAGTACCTACACTCATTAAAGCCCCAACATGATTTAACATTTCTTTCGATTCGTTTTTAATCTTAAGTTTCTTTAATTCATTACTATACGCTTCTCTTCTTGCTTCTTTTTCTCTAAATGCGTATATTTTTGCTTCGTGCGCTTCTTCTTGTAATGCTAACTCTCGCATTCTTCGGTAGCCTGCTCGTTTCTCTTTCTGCAAATCAAGATTTTTCTGTCTTAATCTTGCTTCTGTTCTAAGTTGTTTTTTAGTAGCCTTATCAACCCCTCGCACTTGCATTTCAAGCGCCTTTTGTTGGTCTATAACTTTAGCAAGATTATCTCTATTTTCAACATTTGCCGCAGATTGCAGACGTTTCTTTCTAGCAATTGTTTTTAGTCGTGTTTTGCTACGGCCAACCATTTCAGCATTTATTACTTTGCCTTCGTTTAATTCATCGCGTCTTGCTCTAGCCTCTTCTAAATTATTAATTTTTTCTTGTATTCCTATTTGTTTTCTTAAGGCTAATTCGTCAATTAATAATTGTCCACCCTTAGCACCACCCTCTAATGTAGCAATTTGGTCGCCTTTCAAAGCCCTAGAAATTACGGCTTGGGTTTGCATAGCCACGTTTATGTTTTGTAAAGATAAAAGCATAGACGTAGCCGGCCCTGCAAACGCTTGAAATGTTTTTATAATTCCTAAAGGCATTTTTATAAGTTGACCTATAAATGGAGTTTGCGCTATATCAACAAGAGATTTTGTAAACTCGGTTTGTCTTTTAGTTACTGATGTCAAAACAGGTAATAATTCATCACCTAACTGTCCGGTGTAATTTTTGTAAGCCGCTTCTGCTTCTTGTAACTTAAATAATTCTGTATCTCTTCTTCTATCTATTTCATCCATAGCAGGAAACATAGCAATTGTTGCTTCAAACTCCAATTCCTTTACCCTATCCACGTTTTCTAATAATTTAATAAGACGGGTATAGTGTCTATTACCTGCTACTTGTTGAGCCAAAGCAGTTTGTTCCTCACCGGACATTGTATGATAAGCGGCTGCTAGGTCAACAAGAACATCTGAAAGCGCCCTCATGTTTCCTTCGTTATCAGCAACAGCAATACCTAAATCCTCAACTGCTTTTCTTGAGCCGTTAATGTCAGCACCAAGTCTAGCGTACATCATACGTAAAGCACGACCACCCTTACCTTGTTCTTCACCCGCTTCAATAAGTGTAGCGGATAAAGCGGCCATACTTGCTATGCTTTCATTAGTCAATTGAGCCTGTGATGCGAATTGATTCATAACGAAAGTAATCTGTTCCATCGTAGCAACCGACCTGTTTTCAACTGTGTTAAGTTGGTCGAGAACACGTATAGAATCCCTACGTATTTGATTTGCTTTTTCTCTTTCACTCATTTCATCTTTAACATTCTCAGTCATAAACTTAGTCTGTTGTTGTAAGTTAATTAGTCTTTGCATGGCTACGTCAGTTTCCATACCGGATATAAGACCAAACATCATACCTACTTCTGTACCAACAGGCAAAGACGCAGTACCTAAAACGCCGGACAACTGAGCCATTTTAGCACCGGCTTCCATAGCAGAATCAGCAGCAAAACCAAACTCAAGACCTATATCTTGAATATCTTCTGCTAATTCTCTCATTTGGCCTGCGTCTGCATCCAAAAACTTTTCTAATTGTATTCTTGCTTCTTCTATTTCTCTTGTTACAGGAATAACAACGTCTAACATATCAGTAAACATATCACCTATTTCTTGCCCTGCTTCTTGAATACCGGAAAAAGTATCTAAGTATAAAGCCTCGAAAACTGCTTTTGACGCTTTAGCATCGTGAATCAATCTATCTGCTTGGAAAGTACCTACAATGTCGAAGAAAACCCTAGACGCACCGGCACGTAAAACTAGTAAAGTAATAGCGCATATTATTGGAAATAGACCTGTGAAAAAAGGAAGGATTGTTGCATCAATCATATTTAATCATCACTACTCTTGCCCTCACTAGGCACTCCGCTATCTCTCAATATATCGAGTAGGTCATTGTTGTTGTTTAATAGTTTGCGTTTTTCCCTTCTTTGGTCGCGTCTAGCAACTGCGCCCTTAGCATCTTTCTTCTTTACTTCACTAGACGCTTCACTTATACTATCGTTAATATTAGCGGCTATAAGTAAATCTAACTCTAGCAAATATCTACCGCCTTCCACATTATATTTTAGCCATAAATCTGAAGGTAAAACCCCCTTGAAGGCCATACATAGAGAGGGGGCTACTCTAATAAAGTCTACAAAGGGATAGCGCCATCCTGTTCATCCCCTCTTACGAAGTATAATATTGTTAATAATTCGTCGGAAGTTAAAGTATTAACATCAATTCCTTCATCTAATATACAATTAGGAATCCACTCTTCCATTTGTGTAGTAACGCTACCACCGTATTCATCAACTAAGTCAGTAAACTCTTCATTTTGTTCGTCTGTCCAATCTTCCGGCTCACCTGCGTGGCGCATTTTTCTAAACGCTTTACCTTGTGCAGTAGTTACTGCTAACTTTTCCATACCGGAGGCTTGTCTAACCCAAATCTTTGTTCCATCTTCTAACTCTATCTCTTTCTTCATTACAGGCATAATACCACACTCTCGCTCTCGCTAATACTATGTAAAAGGTATTCCTTTAATAAAGAATTACTCTTCTTCGTCTATTTTTACGGGAACAATAACTTTTGCTTTAGGTTTAGAGACAGGCTTGGATGCCATAGGAAATCTTCGGCAGTATTTTAGAATCTTTCTTTTATCACCAATAGCAACAATATTATCCATCTGTTCTTTAGGTATTTCTCTACCTAATGATTCGATAAAATCTTTCAAGTTTAACACCTCAGAAAGCAGTTGAGCCTAATGTGCCACCCTTTGCTGTAATGTCCATACAACCTAAATTGTTATCGTATAATCCTACAAAACCAACAGACATTGTTTGTGAATCTCTTCCACTTACGTTAGAAGTAGGCGCTTCCCAACGAATATTGTAAAAGTTAAACTTTATGTAATTATCCGCAGGTGAGTCCTCTTCTGTGAAGTGTAGTATCATAACAGGGTCAGTACCGTCATTATATGCAAGACCCTTTGTTGTTATTAAAGATGTGTAGTCTGGGTCGTCTGTTGTTTGAGCGCCATAAAGTACTTTGTTAAACTCAACTGTTCCGGTAACTTCTCTTCGCTGCATCTTTGGTTTGCTGCTGTATGTACTATCTCCTAAAGCCATAGCGTTATCTGTATCGGGGTTTAGGCTTATTTGGAAATCAACTGATTTAACACTTGCTGATGCTGCGGGCGCATCGCCTGTCCCATCGTCAAACAATACTGTTCCGTTAGAAAAGTAAAGAGCGTCTAATGCGTCTCCTTCAAAAGTAACTGCGGCTACATCGACAACTGATGATTTCTCCCTACAACCTACGAAATCAGCACTCATCATAACGTATTCTCCTACGGATGCTGTTACTGATAATGTATTTGCTACCATACCTGTGTAAGTGTGTATTTTCTCTTCTCTTCCTACGTCAATAGTATAAGAATTATACGCATCTGCTGCTACGGCAGGTTCACTAAATGTATGAACATCAAGAGTAACATCCGTTTTTGGGAAGAATGCTGCTAAAGTATTCCCTAAAAACTCATCTAGTTGAACGGCCATATTATAGCCACCTTCTGAGTATTCTTTACCTGTTACTGATTTACCAACAACCGGCCTACTCATATCTTGTCTTGTAAGTAAGTCCATTCTTGTTGCGAATGATTCATCATCAACTTCTCCAAACGCAGTCGGTGCAACTTCTGTACCGTATGCGTCTGCTGCTTCTTTTCCTAATGCTACGTATCTATTTAAAAACTCGACCATATAAATGCCTCTAGTATAGTACGTTGAGGGGATGACTGCCTTATCAATATTATTATCGGTGTCTCATATCTATTCTTCGCATATAAGTAAGAGTAAGCACATGAACACATATAGTTTCGTCATCATCCATTTTAGAGTCTAACTTAGCATCATAGGAAATAATGCTGTCTGTTGTGGCTTGTACCCCAGTATTTGTGTATAATTCATCGAATACTTCTCCCATAATATTAAGTCCTGCTCGGTAAGCATCTTCATAATTAGTACCCCTAACAGTAATAAATACCCTAACATCGTACTCTTGTGTTATTTTTGCGCCACCTAATGACTCAAAATTAGGTGAGTTTAACTCAGATATTAAAACGTGTATGCTTGGTACAGGTATTCTGTTAAGCATTTGTGAAGATATGTCGTAGCCATATACTATTGATGAGTCCGGTACTTGTGTTTTTAGATACATCCTATTACTATTTTTTAGTTGTTGGACTATTCCAAGACCCATCCTAGCCAAAGTATCTTGCGCGAAGTCAGATATTAGTAACTCTTCGGGTGTAAATGCACCGAACTTAGAGTAATATACAGCCGACCATTTTACGCTGCCGCTAGTATTACCCCAACTAACCGATGCGCTGCTTCCAGCCGCCCCTGTAACGCTATAATAGGCAACTGCGCCACTAAAGTCGTTGACTATTTCGTGGGTGTATAGTTTTGCTGCCCCACCTGCTTCTAAAGTTAGTCTTAAAATTAAAGTAACCGGATTCTCTTCTTCTTTTTTTATGTCTAAATCACTAATAGTAACTGTGCTAGCACCCACTAAACTTAATGATGAATTATTACCTGTTGATTTTACCTCTACTTTATGAGTACCATTATCTAAGGTCATAAGAACAGTATTAGTACTAGGTGCGGTAGTATATTCAAACGCAGCAACTAAGGTGTAAGAGCCGCCTGCTTCGGGGGTAATTGTATATTCGCCATTAGTAATTAACCAATCACCACCGGATGCTGAACCGCTACCGCTAACCGACCAACTATCATTAAATGTACCTGTTAACGCAGTAGGGTCTGAACCTGTCATCCTACTATTCCAATACTGTGTTTTTGTTGCTATACTCATACTAACCACCTCTTGCATTCTTTAAGTGATTAACTAATCTTTTTGTTCCACCTAAAGGATGTGAGTTTATCTTAAAACTACCTGTTCCTTCGGCTGTTAATTCAGTTAAGTTTGCGCCCCTGCTACCTATAACACCCGTAGGCTCTTGTTCATGTGGTTGCCCAACATCATAAGAACCTGCGTTAAATGAAATAAATTGATTTGCACCTTTACTTTGTTTTCTCCCATACCATAAAGAATTACCCACCACATCATACAAGTCTCCACTTGCTCTTTCGCTAGGACTGTACTCTCCCTTAAATGCCCTACGCATACTTATAATTTCATCAGTAGTATTTACACTAGCAATAACTAAAGCCTCTTCCATAGCCATCTCCATTTTTATTTTTATTTCTTTATTAATACTTTTTGTTAATTCATTATACCCACTTTTGTCTAAATAAGCATTAAACTTTAAAGGACTTTTAGTATTTTGATTAACTCTTAGTGAATTAGTTGGTGTTCGTATATTAGATTTTCCAATATATGCTTTCATATCTTTTACTTCTCTATTTAATACAGCCTGTTGTTCATTTAACTCATTTACAACATTTTCCCTAAACTTACCTACGGCATCTATTCTAGGAAATCCCGCATGAATATAAGGTACTTTTGTAAATCCTTTCATACCCTCACCTAATCAACACTACCCAAATGGGCTAGCCTAGTTAGGTTAAATGTACCTCTTTCTCTCAACACTCCACCACGCATAGAGTTTTCTTGAAATGTACCTTCATCCTCCATGTAGTAAGCGGCTGCTATATCAGCACATATTTCTCTAAGAACATGAGCAAACTCTCCCGCTTGAACAGTAACTCCTGTGGCGTGGTCGGCACTAATACCACTAACGCCTGTTAGTATGTTAGAATCATTAGTATCTTTACCTGTCCAAGAAAAAGAGTCTCCATCTACGTTTCCATTACCTGTTGTGGTGAAGGAAGCAGAACTAGTCAAAGTAATACTAGTAGCCCCCGCACTTACTGCACCGTTAAGTGTAGTATCTGCTATTGATTTGCTAGGTACATTTCTACCGTAGTCTCTAAAAACTTGGTCTATATCTATTGTAGCCCTGCGTATAGCAAGTGTTAACTTAGATGCTGCTTGTGTGCGTTGGGCTGAGTTTAGCCCAAGTCTCATACCAACATCACTTGAAGTACAATAATAGACCATTACTTAACACCGTTCCTGTTATTAACACAAAAAGCATACGCTTCTGCATTTTGTTATACGCTTTTAGTGTCTTTTCAAGGTTTGCTAATCTTTGTGTAACATCTCTACACCATATATGCCATTCTTCTTGATTCATAATATCACATTTGTGTTGATAAACCCATAGCCCCTGCCACTATTGCTATTAACGCCAATGTAATTTTTTGTGTGTTTGACATATAGGATGCGATAAGACCATTAGTAACTTCTAATTCAGTAGCCACTTGTGCAAGTCCCGTTTTCATATCCATGTTAGACTGAACTAGTTGTTCAATAAGCCTTTCATGTCGTCTGCCGGTTTCTTCTAAATTATTTAATCTTATATTAATAACGCTATCTTCATTCATCCATACTCGCCTTCAATCGAGCAATTAGGTCTGCTTTCTTACCGCTAACAGCAAGCCCCTTTTCTTTTAGCATTGTTTTTAACTCAGCAACATTACGGGACTCAAGAGTTTCGTCTAGGGTTTTTAGTTCCGCTTTTGCCTCTACAAGTTTTTCCTTTACCTCATCTACGTTATCAATAATCTCATCAAGAGTTATTTTACCGTCAGCATTTAGGACCAAGAACTTTTTGTAAAGCCATACTCCTATTCCCGCTAATCCTACTAATGCTAGTAAGATTATCTCTATATCACCAAGCAAAGATGATGAATCTAAGGGTATGCAGTCTATCGTTTCATTCAATGCATTTAAGCAAGTCTCGGCTGTTGTATTGTTACTCATTTTCTTCACGCTCATATATTATTTGTTTTACGGCTGAGAAAGGAATAACACTAAAGGGTCTAGTCGCACCTACTCGATATAACTTGAATCCATGAAGTGTTTCTTCAATGTTTACATTGGTATATGATTTTTCGGGAGGACTATAAACAATCTTCCCCTTCCTCACGGCAGCCATAATACAACCAATACATAGAACCTACTTAAAAGGTTACTCTCCTAGAATACCACTTTCTAGCAGCATATCTATAATTTCTTTGTAATATTCATAATCATTTATAGTACATATTGATTCTATATGTGTATCACCTATACTATAATTAACAAAGGCTTTAGGACTTACAAACACATTATAAGTTTTTACGTAATTACCCACACTATCATTTACTTGTACTACAAGAGTAACGGGTGCTTCTTTTTCTATAACTTTGCCAGTAACATTGTTACAGGTAATAACACCGTCTCTTTCTAAAGTCTCTAAACTAAACGAAGGACCTACCATACCAAGAATTATTATTAAGGGAATAATATATGCTACGCTAGTGCTTTCGCTCATGATATTAACTACTATTGGTGTTAGTTAAATTATCTCCAACGTGGGCCTTCGGCCCATCCTACTAGACTTGTTCTACTACCTTTGGTAATAGGCGCAACTCCGTGTTCAAAGTATGATAAGAAACATATTACTGTACCTTTCTTAGCAAGTGCTATTGGGTCGGGATTTTGTGTATGACTAAATGTTAATTCTCCACCTTCATAATCTTCGGGGTCTGATAGTTGTACTACAATACTTACTTTTCTGTGCATACCATCTTGTCTGTTCCAATCAATATCGTGGTGCATACCATAGTGGTAGCCTATATCCATATATTCTGTAAATTGTAATGGTGGTAAATAAGATACTTCTACACCAAAATGTTCATTGGCTTTTTCTATATACCACATCATCTGTTCTGTAAGAGGTCTGTATTTTTCATCTTGTAACCATCTTATTTGGGTTTTCCTGTGGCTATCTTCTTTACCTTCACCTGTTCTAAAGGTAGATGCCGCTTGAGGTTCTGCTTCCTTTGCCGCCTCAATTATTTCATTCACTATTTCTTCACTCAACGCTTCTTCCCACATTATCCATGCGGGATGTTTCATCATTTCTGACATAACGTACCATTACATCATAGGGTATTTAAGGAGTATCTAACCACCAATAACGCCTGTTATCTGTGAAGTCATTCCGTTGCCGTATGTGATTGTGATTGTTCCACCTCTAGTATCAACCACCCATGCTGTAATAGTGGTGTCTATTTTACCATCAATGTCCACATTAAAACCACCGCCGCCGCCGCTACCACTAGGACCTGTTGGTCCGGTAGGGCCTGTGGCTCCCTGTGCTCCAGTTGGACCTGTCGCTCCAGTCGCTCCCGGTGGACCTGCTGCACCATCACTACCCGAAGGTCCTGTTGGACCAGTAGGTCCGGTAGGACCAGTAGGACCTGCTGCTGCTCTTGACACACCTTGTTCTTCTTCTAACTCTCCATAGTCGAACCAAGATGGGATAGATGGGAATACACCATCATCATGAAAAGTCGATTTAGTAGAAATAGAAGATAAGTTCTTCATAGCAGTTCTAAAAGTGTCAAGTTCGGCTTTCTCTGATGCGCTTAAAGTATCATAATAGTTCTCACCGTATGCGTTTTGTATTCTTTTCAACCATTCTCTTTGGGTTTGTTTTAGTGCTTTTTCTGCTTCATCTGCATTCTTAAAACTTCTGCTCATTTTTTATCACTCCTTCATTTCAAAGTAAAACACTACTCTTACTCTTCCCACTTGATTTGTACTTGTATATGATGACGGGCTAGTTAATCGTAGATTGAATGTATCACCTGCAACAAAACCAAGATTCGGTGATGCGGTTCTTGTATAGGAACTACCACCGCTTCCGGTTGAAGCCCAAGAATATGTTGTTGCTAAATCCGAACCGTTCTTTGTAATCTTGTGAACGAAAGAAGTAGACCCGGTTTCCGCACCGACATTACCTACGAACCAACGTATCTCCTTAAGTTCGCAATCAAACGGTATTACTGCACCCATTGGATTTGTTGAACCATCGGTGTTGTCTACGTTATTGACACCACTACCAAAAGAAAATCTCCAACCGTTTCTAAGACTTGATGAATAATATTGGTCATTCCATTCTGCTGTAATGAAAAACTTAGCGGGTGTTGCTAATGTTTCCCATCTACTCGAAGTACCGGGTGTATCGCCAAAAGTAGTAGAAACCGCCGCAATGTAAGTACCGCCTTCGTGAGTAACAACATCACCTGTTGAGTAATTACCGTCAACCCAAACATCTTCCCATGAAATTGCACCAGTTGGTCCCGTAGGTCCAGTTGGTCCAGTTGCTCCTGTCGGACCAGTAGGTCCAGTTGGTCCTGTTCCACCGTCAGAACCGTCATTTCCCGGTGGGCCTGTTGGCCCAGTAGCACCGGGCGGAATCGTAAAAGCGAATACTTTCGATGTGTCCGGTCCACTAGCACTAATGGCTAAAGGACCACTTGCTACGGTGGGTGTACCGAAACCTGCTGCTGCCCCATTAGTTCCATCTGTACCATCTGTACCATCATTTCCGGGTGGACCTGTCGCACCTTGAGGTATTGAAAAGGCAAAGACTTTCGCTGTGTTAGGTCCACTTGCGGTTACTCCGATAGGACCTGTTGATGCAGTAGGAGTTCCAAACCCTGCTGCTGCCCCGTCGTTACCATCAGAACCCGCAGGTCCAGTAGGTCCAGTAGGTCCAGTCGGTCCGGTCGGACCAGTAGCACCGGGAGGTATAGTAAAGGCGAATACTTTGGATGTATTAGGACCACTTGATGAAATTGCTAGAGGACCACTACTTACAGTAGGTGTACCGAAACCTGCCGCCGCCCCATCACTACCATCTGAACCAGTCTCTCCCGGTGGAATTGTGAAAGCAAACACTTTAGCCGTGTTTGGTCCACTAGATGTTATTGCTAAAGGTCCACTAGCAACTGTTGGGGTTCCGAACCCTGCGGCGGGACCAGTTGGTCCTGTACCACCATCAG
>Ga0115551_1000330_pt1 | contig 33154 bp, 36 predicted proteins | sample COGITO_mtgs_1103_FD_87179 | JGI IMG/M metagenome (GOLD analysis project Ga0115551, IMG submission 87179) | Pelagic marine microbial communities from North Sea - COGITO_mtgs_110321 | ecosystem: Environmental > Aquatic > Marine > Epipelagic | place: Germany:Helgoland, sampling site Kabeltonne... | reverse complement strand
CGTAAATTACTTTTGGCAGACGAAAAATCGTCTATAAGCTGTAATTTATTATTTTTATCAATACTCAAAATCTATGAATCTAACCGAACTAAAACAAAAACCAGCCTCAGAACTTGTTTCTCTCTCTTCCCAACTTGGTCTCGATAATTTAGCCAGAAATCGTAAACAAGATGTCATTTTTGAAATATTGAAAGCCCAAGCAAAAAAAGGGGAAGATATTTATGGTGATGGTGTATTAGAAATACTTCAGGATGGATTTGGTTTTCTACGTTCGGCGGGTAGTTCTTACCTTGCAGGCCCGGATGATATATATGTTTCACCGAGCCAAATAAGGCGTTTTAACCTTCGGACTGGTGATAATATCTCGGGCAAGATCAGACCACCAAAAGATGGCGAGCGCTATTTTGCACTTCTCAAAATTAATGAAATTAATTTTGAAACTCCTGAAAAAGCCAAAGGTAAAATATTATTTGAGAACTTGACACCACTGTTTGCTAATGAACGATTAACCCTTGAGCAGGGCAATGGTAGCACTGAAGATTTAACTCCTCGAATTATTGACCTTGCTTCACCTATAGGGAAAGGCCAACGCGGATTAATTGTTTCTCCACCGAAGGCTGGTAAAACTATGATTCTTCAAGGTATCGCCCAGTCGATTGCTCACAATCATCCGGAAGTTCATCTGATCGTACTTCTAATTGATGAACGTCCGGAAGAAGTAACTGAAATGGAACGTTCGGTGCGCGGTGAAGTTATATCCAGTACTTTTGATGAACCAGCTAGCCGTCATGTTCAGGTAGCAGAGATGGTAATCGAACGAGCTAAACGATTAACTGAACATAAAAGAGACGTTGTTATTTTGCTTGATTCAATTACTCGTTTAGCACGTGCATATAACACTGTCATCCCTGCTTCTGGAAAAGTACTTACCGGTGGTGTTGATGCAAACGCGTTACAAAGGCCGAAACGTTTCTTCGGTGCAGCACGGAATATCGAAGAAGGCGGTAGTTTGACTATTATTGCTACTGCATTAGTTGATACCGGCTCACGAATGGATGACGTGATCTACGAAGAATTTAAAGGTACTGGTAACATGGAATTACATCTAGACCGAACAATTGCAGAAAAACGTCTCTACCCAGCCATCAATATCAACCGCTCAGGTACTCGTCGCGAAGAGTTATTGACAAATGAAAGTGAACTACAAAAAATATGGATATTACGTAAGCTACTTCATCCCATGGAAGAACTCGCTGCTATGGAATTTATGTTAGAACGATTGAAAGCTACTAAAAATAATGCTGCATTCTTCGAAGCTATGAAGAGATAATCGCATCAACTCTTATTATCGAGTAATCATCACATCATAATAGATTTGTGAAATCCCCCCTTGAAATTCAATCTCAAGCGATGTGTTTTTCTACTGATAGTAAGTACACATATTACATATAAATAACATCTCATATCAAACCTATAACTCACTTGGGGTTATTGCTGAAATTGATTTAGTGACACTCTTTATTTTTTACTTAAGGGGTAAAGTCAAAACAAGATAAACTGTAAAGGTTTTCACAAATATACTACCTATTTTAAAAACTGTTAATTTAAATAATTAATGAGATAAATGATTAACTAAAAGAGAATTCTTCTAAATCGTCTCTCTCAAATATATATGCCTTATATTTTAATTTTGGGCTATAGACATTAACACTACTATGAATAAAATCGCCTATTCTACAATATCTTTGAGAACCCATTAAAACCAAACATGCAGAACTAATTACATTATTCAATGAAATTAATACGAATTGCTTGAAACTCATTCATCCATGTTAGCAGTATAACTTCTTATCAGTACACATTTGTTATGCATTATCTATGATACTGATAATGAAAGGAATAAAAAAACCCACCGTTAGGTGGGTTTCTTAAACATACCTCTCGTTAGGAAACTACATCATGCCACCCATGCCACCCATGCCACCCATATCAGGCATACCACCACCACCACCACCACCAGCATGGCCATGATCATCCTGTGGGATTTCAGCAACCATTGCTTCAGTCGTTAATAGCAGACTTGAAACTGATGCTGCATTTTGTAATGCAGAACGCGTTACTTTGGTTGGATCAAGAATACCCATCTCAATCATATCTCCAAATTCACCATTCGCTGCATTGTAACCATAATTACCTTTCCCTTTAGCAACATCATTTAGTATGACTGATGCTTCTTCACCAGCATTAGTAACAATCTGCCGCAAGGGTTCTTCAATCGCACGTTTTAGAATATCAATACCAATCTGCTGATCATGATTGTTACCTTCAACCTTAGAAACAGCTTTCAAAGTTCGTAGCAATGCAACACCACCGCCAGGTACAACACCTTCTTCGACTGCCGCACGAGTTGAATGCAAGGCATCTTCAACACGCGCTTTCTTTTCTTTCATTTCAATTTCGGTAGCCGCACCAACTTTAATGACGGCAACACCACCAGCAAGTTTTGCAACACGTTCTTGTAGTTTTTCACGGTCATAATCAGATGTTGAGTCTTCAACTTGCTGACGGATTTGAGTAACACGCCCTTCGATATCTTTAGTCTTACCTTCACCATCGATAATCGTAGTATTCTCTTTGCTAATTTGAACACGCTTTGCACCACCTAGATCTTCAAGGTTTGCTTTTTCAAGACTCAATCCTACTTCTTCAGAAATCACGGTGCCGCCAGTAAGGATAGCAAGATCTTCAAGCATTGCTTTACGGCGATCTCCAAAACCTGGTGCTTTAACTGCGGCGACTTTAACAATACCGCGCATGTTGTTAACAACCAAAGTTGCCAAAGCTTCACCTTCGATGTCTTCTGCAACAATCAATAAAGGCTTACCAGCTTTAGCAACACCTTCAAGAATTGGCAGCAGGTCTCGAACGTTAGAAATCTTCTTGTCATAAAGTAAAATGAAAGGTGTTTCCAATTCAACACTCATCGTTTGTTGATCATTTATGAAATAAGGTGAAAGGTAACCGCGATCAAACTGCATACCTTCTACAACATCCAGTTCATTTTCTAGACCTGAACCTTCTTCAACAGTTATAACTCCCTCCTTGCCCACTTTTCCCATTGCTTCTGCAATTATATTGCCTATATTTTCATCTGAATTTGCGGAGATAGTACCAACCTGTGCAATAGCCTTATTATCTTCACAAGGTTTTGAGAGTTTCTTCAGCTGTGCAACTGCAGCTGTAACAGCCTTATCAATACCACGTTTGATATCCATTGGATTGGTACCTGCAGTAACTGCCTTTTGACCTTCGCGAACTATCGCTTGTGCCAATACCGTTGCGGTAGTTGTTCCGTCACCTGCAACATCTGATGTTTTAGAAGCAACTTCCTTAACCATCTGTGCACCCATATTTTCGAACTTGTCTTCAAGTTCGATTTCTTTAGCTACTGAAACACCATCCTTTGTAACGGTTGGTGCTCCAAAGCTCTTGTCTAAAATTACATTGCGGCCTTTTGGACCGAGCGTTTGCTTTACCGCATTCGCTAGAACGTTTACGCCTCTCGCCATACTAGAGCGGGCATCGTCTGAAAATTTTACTTCTTTTGCAGCCATGATTATATTCTCCTGACTATATTAATGATTTAAATTACTCAATTACGCCCATGATATCGTCTTCACGCAGCACGAGATAATCATCGCCACTGACTTTAACTTCTGTGCCGGAGTATTTTCCAAACAGCACCTTGTCGCCTTTTTTAAGATCCAGTGCACGTAATTTACCGTTATCCAGTAATTTGCCATTACCAACAGCAAAAACTTCACCTTCGACTGGTTTTTCTGTAGCTGAATCTGGAATTACTATCCCACCCGGGGATGTTTTTTCTTCTTCAACACGTTTCACGATCACACGATCATGTAATGGTCGGATATTCATAAAGATTGACCTCCTTAATTCCTAACCTATTGATTGATATGTCACTAACAGGATTGTTAGCACTCTTATTTAGTGAGTGCTAATAATAGTCTAATTTTCTAAGCTGTCAACAGTAAAAGTTCATATTTATTAACCGCTAGTCAAAAGAGCACAGCAAAATCATGAGAGTATATAGATATTAAGACTTAGGCCAAAATGGACTTTTAACATAATTGGCTACTTGTTTGAATGTCGCCGAGTAAAGAATCTTTTAATGTTAGATACAAAAATGGCTCCATCTCAAGCTAGCCCATATTTAGCGTTCTGCTATAATGATTTGTACTTTGACAACTCAGATTGAGCTGAACAATTTTTCTGCTCTTTAAATCTTTTAGAAACAATTTATGTAGAGTCTTAAATGACCGATTACAATTTGACACATTTAAAACAGCTAGAAGCGGAGAGCATTCATATTATTCGCGAAGTGGCTGCTGAATTCGAAAAACCAGTTATGCTTTATTCCATAGGCAAAGATTCTGCCGTGATGTTGCAACTGGCATTAAAAGCATTTGCGCCAGGTAAGCTACCATTTCAACTTTTACATGTTGATACCACCTGGAAATTCAAAGAAATGATTTCTTTTCGTGACAAATTGGTAAGAGATCTTAGCTTAGATTTAATTGTTTATACTAATCAGAGTGGTGTTGAGGCTGGAGTTGGTCCCTTCACTCATGGTAGTAAGAAACATACCGATATAATGAAAACTGACGCGCTTAAACAAGCCTTAAATAAGTACAAATTTGATGCAGCTTTCGGTGGCGCACGGCGCGATGAAGAAAAATCTCGAGCTAAGGAACGTGTTTACTCATTTCGCGATAAAAATCACCGTTGGGATCCAAAAAATCAGCGTCCTGAATTATGGAATTTATATAATGGCAGAGTAGATAAGGGCGAAAGTATTCGTGTATTTCCATTGTCTAATTGGACTGAACTTGATGTCTGGCAATACATTTATATGGAAAACATTCCAATAGTACCTTTATATTTAGCTCAAGAGCGACCCGTTGTAAAACGTGATGGCACTTACATCATGGTCGATGATGATCGCATGCAACTAGAGCCTAATGAAAAGATTGAAAATAAAGTAGTCCGGTTTCGAACACTTGGCTGTTATCCATTAACGGGTGCTGTTGAATCGAATGCAACAACTCTTCCAGAGGTTATACAGGAAATGTTACTGGCCACAACGTCAGAACGGCAAGGTCGAGTCATTGATTATGATCAAGCAGGTTCAATGGAAGAAAAAAAACGGGAAGGATATTTCTGATGTCTCACCAATCTGAACTAATACACTCTGATATTAGTGCTTATCTTGAACAGCATGAAAAAAAAGAGCTATTACGGTTACTAACTTGTGGCAGTGTCGATGACGGTAAAAGCACACTTATTGGTCGTCTATTACATGATTCAAAAATGATCTATGAAGATCAGCTTGCTGCAATAACAGCAGACAGTGTGAAGTCTGGTACGACAGGTAAAGAAATTGATTTAGCCTTATTGGTAGATGGTCTTCAGGCAGAGCGCGAACAAGGCATCACCATTGATGTTGCCTATCGTTACTTTTCAACTGCCAAGCGCAAATTTATCATAGCTGACACGCCCGGGCATGAACAATATACGCGAAATATGGCAACAGGTGCATCTACATGCGATCTGGCTATTATCCTTATAGATGCGCGATATGGTGTACAAATTCAAACTCGACGCCATACTATTATCTCGTCTCTGCTTGGAATTAAACATATTATAGTAGCTATCAACAAAATGGATCTCGTTGATTACGCTGAGGACATTTACAACAATATTAAAAAAGACTATCTAAACTTCACTACAAAACTAAATCATGTTGATATTAAGTTTATTCCTATTTCTGCCTTGAAAGGTGAAAATGTAGTTAATCAAAGTATCGAGATGCCTTGGTATAAGGCGCAACCGTTAATGCAGATTTTAGAAACTATCGAGATTTATAATGATAGAAATTTTAAAGACATGCGTTTTCCAGTGCAATATGTTAACCGTCCGGACCATAATTTTCGTGGTTATTGTGGCACTATGGCTTCTGGGGTCATCCGCAAGAACGATAAAGTGACCGTGTTACCTTCTGGAAAAACAAGCACGATAAAATCTATCGTGACTTTCGAAGGTGAGATAGAACACGCCTTCCCGCCGATGGCCATTACACTCACTCTCAATGATGAGATAGATGTCAGTCGAGGAGATATGATCACTCATCGTGATCATCAACCTTGTTTAGGAAATAATCTCGAAGCGAATATCGTGTGGATGACAGAACAAACATTAAATGTTGGCAAAGAGTATTACATAAAATGTGCTACCCAAACTATTACTGGTTCAGTATCGAAAATACACCATAGAATTGATGTTAATTCAATGGATAAATTAGAGGCAGATGAACTCAATCTTAATGAAATCGGTCATTGTGATATAACACTCACGTCAACTCTCGCAATTGACTCATATAGATTATGTAAAGGAACTGGCGCATTCATAATCATTGATCGATTAAACAATGTTACCGTTGGTGCAGGAATGGTCACAGGTGTTGCTGACAATACTGACGTCAGAGTAGTTAGTTTAGAAGAACGTATTGCGAGATACGGCCAAGAAGCTTTTACAATTTGGTTGTTAGGTGAAAATAATGTCAAATTTGCACAAAAAATTGAACGTCAATTATTTGATAGTGGGCACGTCAGTATCGTACTAAATCAAAATGAGATTAACAGCAACATTGAAGAAATAAGTCCATTATTTAGCCATGCAGGTTTTATTTGCATCTGTTGTGTGCCGGCAAAACTTAAGAAAAAACAAGACAACAGTTCTATTTTTAATTGTGAAACAGATTCAATTAGTAGCATTTTGGCGTATATAAAAGACAAAGCAAAGTTACATTAACAGGCTATTCTTATTGGAAATAGGAAAAAATAGAATCCAACGATTTAAAGACATATGTTAAGATAACAAATGATTACAGCCACATAATAAGTAGATACAACTGACCCAACTAAAAATTCACGGTAGTATTAAATGTCATATAATTTATAAAGTGTTTGCCAACAGAGGCTATGTGTTGTTGATATAAAAATGATGAGAATATTCATGTTCTGCGATTAGAGTTTTATTCTTCATTTTTTAAAATTTTGGTTTCAATAAATTCATAATAATTTTCATTTTTTATAATATCTCCAGTGTGTAATTGGAATTTACCTGTTTTTTTATCATCTAGATAAAACTTTAATGTTTCTTTTATCGCTGTAAATGCTAGCCCGTCCCACGGGATTTCATCTTCTTCAAATAATTTTACTTCCGAACTTTCAACACCTGGTGAAAAATCCAAATCTAATAATCTTGAACGATAAATCATATAAACTTGATCAACATGAGATAGATTGAAAACAGCATAAAGATCTTCTACTTCAATACGTGCATTGGCTTCTTCAAACGTTTCTCTAATACCCGCTTCAAGAGTTGATTCACCCATTTCCATAAATCCAGCAGGCAAGGTCCAATAACCTAACCTTGGTTCTATTGCCCGCCTACATAGCAATATTTGATCTCCCCATACAGGAATACAACCAGCAACGATTTTAGGATTTTGATAATGAATAATCCCACATGCCTTACAAATATAGCGATGCCGATTATCATTACTTGGTATATCGTAAATTAATTCTGCACTACAATAGCAACAATATTTCATTTGATGATTAATAGTTCCAAACTAGGCCAGACATTATCCAACATCATCGCTTGAGCTTCCTTGGTCGGATGAAGTCCGTCAGCTTGCATTAATTCGGAATGCTGTGCTATATTTTTAAGGATAAATGTAGACAAACTGACATCTTGTTTTTCGGAGACTGACTTATATATAGACATAAAACGCTTATTGTAGGCAGTGCCATAATTAGGTGGCAGTTGCATTGGTACGAGTAACACAGCCACACCAATTTTTTTTATCGCATTTACAATCTCTGATAAATTTTTTTCTATCTCGCTAAGTGCAAATCCGCGCAATCCATCATTTGCACCTAATTCGATAACTACGAGTTCAGAACTATATTCATTTAATAATTTATTGAGTCGAGTTTTAACACCCAGTGTTGTCTCACCGCTTATACTGGCATTAATAACTTTATACTTCACATTTTGTCTAACTAAGCGTTGCTCCAGTAATGATACCCACCCATCTTCTACTGGTATACCATAAGATGCACTAAGGCTGTCGCCTAATATAAGTATCGTCTTTTCCTGTGCATGGACAGGGAAAGAGAATAAATAAATAATAAAAATTAAGATTCGATAATACATAAACATGGACCTAGATAGTAACAATATTGTGGAAGCTAAGGCTATTGTAAAGCAAGTGTCTAGCCCAGAAGGTACTCTCACCATCCTCGCTGATGTTAATTTATCTATAAAACAAGGCGAGAGTTTAGCGGTTATTGGCGTATCAGGCTCCGGAAAATCAACATTATTAGGATTGCTTGCAGGCCTAGATACACCAACATCAGGCAAAGTTATTCTAAACGGCACTATCTTAAATGATTTAGATGAGGATGGTAGAGCGCAAATTCGCAATCAATCTGTTGGATTTGTATTTCAATCCTTTCATCTCTTACCTGGGCTAACAGCTCTGGAAAATACTGCGCTACCTCTTGAACTTGCAGGTTCAGATCAAGCTGATGAAATCGCCAGACAAAGATTAGCTGACGTCGGGTTAAGTGAGCGTATTCACCACTATCCAAATCAGCTTTCTGGTGGTGAACAACAACGTGTTGCTCTCGCACGTGCTTTTGCATGTAATCCTAAAATATTATTTGCAGATGAGCCAACAGGGAACCTAGATCAAAAAACTGCCCAGCTAATTATCGATATGATATTTAAAATGAATAAAGACAATGGCACAACACTTGTGATGGTCACTCATGACGACGCCTTAGCTAGTCTTTGTGACCGAAATGTAGTCATGACAGGTGGAAAAATAACCAAAGACATATAATGAATACGTTGAAATTTGCCTTTAATGGACTGAAAAGGGATTGGTATTCGGGCGAACTTCGTCTTATTGGTATTTCAATTCTAATCGCTGTTGCTTGTCTATCCTCGGTAAGTTTTTTTACCGATCGTGTCAAACGTGGTACTCAAAAACAAGCGACCGAACTGCTTGCAGCTGACCTCGTGTTAATTTCCTCAAAGAAAATTCAAACTAAATACATTGATGCTGGTACATCAGCAGCATTAATCATTTCTCTGAGTGAAAGTTTTCGTAGTGTTGTCCTTAAAAACGATAAGCTAGAACTTGCTGAAGTGAAAGCGGTTGATTCAAGTTATCCAATTCGAGGTCATTTAAGAACAAGTGATAACCTATTCGGCGAAGAACAAGTCAATGACTCTATCCCGTCACGAGGTTCAGCTTGGGTGGATAGCCGATTATTACAAGCACTTCAAGTCGACATAGGACAATCTATCAGTTTAGGTGCCTCTGAATTAATCGTCGAAAAGATTTTAACCTACGAACCTGATCGTGGTGGCGATCTGTTTAACATCGCGCCGAGGTTGATGATGAACCGTGCTGACTTAGATAAAACTAAATTAGTATTACCCGGCAGCCGTATTCAATATCGTCTATTACTCGGTGGCAAATCAGAAAGAATTGATGCTTATCGAGAACAAATAAACGTAGAAGACAATGATCATCTAAGTGTACAAGGTATAAAAGACGCTCGTCCTGAAATTAAATCTGCATTAGAACGTGCTGAACAATTTTTAGGACTAGCTGCACTCGTCAGTATTGCTCTAGCCGGTCTTGCAGTAGCGATGTCCGCACAGCGATTCGCTATAAGGCATTATGATAACTGTGCCATCATGCGATGCCTAGGCCTAAAGCAAGGACAAATAACTCAGATATATTTCTTCCAATTAATGTTGCTGAGTCTTATCTGTAGCTTTATAGGCTGTATGCTCGGCTTTTTTGCTCAAGAAGTTCTGAATCAAACGCTCATAGGTATGACGCAACAACCACTTCCTGATCCTTCATGGAGTCCGGTGTTATCTGGATTATTTGCTGGTTTAATAACCGTTATAGCATTCGCATTACCTCAATTAGTACATCTAAGAGAAGTTTCACCCTTACGTGTATTACGCAAAGACCTATCACCAGTTCCGTTAAATAATTATGCAATTTATGCACTCGCCATCATCACCTTGGTTTTACTCAGTCCATGGCAGTCTGGCAATGTCAATTTGACATTGTACACCGTAGCTGGTTTATTCCTGACAGCTATCGCCCTAGCCTTATCAGCTAAAATGATGATTAAGCTTTTGAAAAAGTTACAACCAAAACTAAAGATGGCAGCACGTCATGGATTAGCAAATGTAACACGCCGTTCAGATCAAAGTATTATGCAGATTATAGGTATTGGTATTGGTGTAACAGTAATGCTACTACTCACATTAGTTCGTACAGACTTACTGGAAGGTTGGCAAAATCGACTCCCTAATGACGCACCCAATTATTTTTTGATTAATATTCAGCCCGAACAGGTAAGTGGAATTAAAGCGCAGTTATCTGCATCTCTTGGTACAAATATTGAATTACACCCGATGGTCCGCGGGCGATTGATTAAAATAAATGATAACATCATTAATCCAAATGATTATAAAGATCCACGCGCGAACCGACTTGCAGCACGTGAATTCAATTTATCCTACGCTGATGAAATACAAATAGAAAACCGTCTAGTGGCAGGTAAATGGTGGTACTTAGATGACGATTCGAAAAATTATTTTTCAGTCGAAGAAGGTATTGCCAAAACGTTAGGAATTAGTATAGGAGACCAACTGACATACTCTATTGCTGGCAAGGATATTCTTGGTGAAGTGATTAATCTGCGTTGGGTTGAGTGGGATTCTTTTAATGTAAACTTCTTTGTCGTTTCAAACACAGCCGCACTAGATTCATATCCAAGTACATTTATTAGCAGTCTATTTATTCCTGAATCGAAACGATCAATGTTAATTGATCTGGTTAAACAGTACCCAAGTATTACCGTTTTCGATATTGATGCCATACTTACACAAGTGCGAATAATCATGAATCAAGTTATTAGAACAGTGGAATTTGTTTTTATTTTTACTGTTTTAACAGGTATTGCCGTCCTATTTGCCGCGTTGCAAAGCACGCATGACGAACGTAGTCATGAATCGGCTTTAATGAGCGCATTGGGCGCCAACCGCAAACAAATAGTCTCCGGGCTGGTTGCCGAATTTATGTTTCTTGGAGGTATTACCGGATTACTCTCAGCAATTGCTGCGTCCGTTATCGAAATGGCATTGGCGGAATATGTTTTCAAAATGGACATTATAATTAATCCACTGATTTGGTTAATTGCACCTTTAGCATGCTGCTTAATTATTGTTTCAACTGGTTTATTTGGCACAAGAAAGGTATTAGCCAGTTCACCAATGCTTATGTTAAGGAAAGTATAATTGATTGAATTCTTTGAGAACAATATAATTTATATAAGTCATTTTTTAAGGAGCGTAATTACACGTCATGAATGATACTTTTCTTCGGTACTAACATAGCTATCATGATTATGCCTAGCAGACCCATGCGCTCATTAGACCTAGACACATCATTAGAACAACAAGGTGGTGGATTTAACTTTAATGTCTTAATGAAATAGAAGCAGTATTGGAACATGAGATTAGTCATAATGCTAATAGCTACATCGACTCTCATACAGAGCGTTGTTAGTACCTTCGTTGTCTTCCTTTCCAGAGTTATTAACTATCTCATCGATCGGTTTGTCTTTAAAATCAAATAGGGGCATGGGCCAAGCTATTGGATAGGCGTCATTTTCATATAAATGCTCTTATCTATACTCGTAAGTATCATCGCTATGTGATTCTCTCGTCGAAGAGAGTATAAAGCTGATGAAGAAGGAGCTTATCTAGCAGGCAGGAAAAAAATGATCTGCACCTTACGCCGTCTACAACAAGTCAGCGATCCACAATCACTTTCAGACGAGATGTCTGCATTTGGAATCAGTGGTGGTTTGCCAACTAGCTTTAAACGTATATTCATGAGTCATCCTCATGTGGAAGAACGGATAGAAACCCTAGAAAATACGTAATGAAAATAGTGTTAAACAATCCAATCTCAATATTTTCATATTCTTATGCAGGGTGTAATAATCGGATAATGATATTAACATGACGGAATCATGAAAAAAATCTACTTTGGTGACTTCCGTCTCTATGTCAATAAACATATTAAAGAGATCGAAAAAACAGGAATCGAGGCTTACACTATAGAATGGTTTTTGGTTCGCTATTTAAAAAAAATAACCAAAGTTGCTGATGGAAATATTGAATACAACATCGTCGAAAGTTCAATACGGTCTTTAATGCGCTTTTATGTTGATAATATTAACGAAAAATCTGAACTTGGTGATCGGTGTAAAAAAATTCACACTGAATATCGTGATCTATTACGCCAAAAACAATCTTCAAAAAATTTCTAGTATAACTAAATTAGGTTAGATAAATGGCCGATTGAACTACTAGGTGACCATTTCGTTTTACTAAAGAAATCGTTGTCATTATTCACACTAGCAATGAATGAAATAACTACTGAAAAAAAGTAATGTTCATTATAAGCGGCGCTATCATTGAAAGCATTTTATACGATGTATCCAGCGATATAGGAATCTAGACAATGTTCTCAACCACTTTTACTCCAATACCATCTGTACCACTTCATGGCAAATTAACAATAGCGACAGAACATAAATCTTCCTCACCTGTATTTTCAATCCAATGAGTCGCTTCTGTTAGTAATAATGTCTCTTCACCGGTATCAACTTCTTGATTTTCATCATCAATGTGCATAACTCCCTGTCCTGAAAATACAATATACACTTCAGTTTGTTTCAACTTATGTTTGTAGCTTTTTTGTCTACATCAACAGTTGCCCTTGCAACTGAGTAAGATGACTTAATCGAATCATTTTTTGGGTGTATACATTCCCATATTAAACAACCACCGTTAGCAATAAATTATGGACATTCATTAATATTTTTACAAACACTCTCGACTCCTATATAAATAGACTTATGAAATATAAAGGTAATCCTGATTATAAACATGATACTCCCGCTTGTACCGGTGTGCTCATCACCAACCTGGGGACTCCTGATGCACCAACGCCCACAGCAGTCCGTAAATATCTGGGAGAATTTCTATCAGATCCGCGAGTAATAGAAACACCCAAAATAATTTGGTGGGTCGTATTACATTGTATCATATTACGAATCCGTCCACGCCGATCTGCTGAAGCCTACAAAAAAGTTTGGACCGAAAACGGTTCACCACTACTCGATATCACGATAAAACAAGTTAATAAAATACAAACTGAACTAAGCAAACGTATGAATGGTCCCGTAAAGGTAGAGCTTGCCATGCGTTATGGCAACCCTTCAATTGAAGCTGGGTTGGAAAAATTACGTGCGGCTAACGCAAAACGCATATTAATTTTCCCACTATATCCACAATATTCAGCAGCTACAACAGCATCTACATTCGATGCTGTTAGTGACGTATTAAAGAGATGGCGTTGGATCCCTGAGATTAGAATGATAAATCACTATCATGACAATCCTGACTACATCACTGCTTTAGCAAACAGTATTAAAAAATATTGGCAAACCCATACAAAATCTGAAAAGTTAATTTTCTCATTTCATGGATTACCTAGAGATTATTTTCTTGCTGGCGACCCCTATCATTGTGAGTGTCATAAAACAGCTAGACTTGTTGCGGAAGAACTGGAGCTACAGCTAGATGAATGGCAACTTACATTTCAATCACGCTTTGGACCAAGAGAATGGTTACAACCGTATACAGATATAACATTAAAAGAACTTGCAACTAATGGCATAAAACATGTTCAGATAGTGTGTCCAGGTTTCTCTGCCGATTGTCTCGAAACGATTGAAGAGATTGACATGCAAAATAGACAGTTTTTCATTGCATCTGGAGGAGAAGAATTTTCTTATATTCCGGCATTGAATGATTCAGATGAACACATTGATGTGTTAAGTTCAATTATTCAATTACATTTCAAGGGTTGGGATACAAAAATTGAAAGCTCAAATTGTAGTTCGGAAAGAGCTAAAAAATTAGGTTCCACGCAATAATTACCAATAAAATACTATTTCACTATTTCGACACCTTTCCAAAACGCAACATAATTCTTTATATTTTCAGCCTTTGATTTAGGTTCTGGGTAATACCAAGCCGCATCTTTATTCATTTGACCACTTACTTCTAAATTATAATAACTCGCATTACCTTTCCAAAAACAGGTTGAATGAGTATCACTAGTATTGAAATATTTTTTATTAATTGAGTCCATTGGGAAATAAACATTACCTTCTACTACTTCAAAATCCTTACTCTCTGCCAATATCGCTTCATTCCAGATTGCTTTTGCCATTTTATTCTCCAATTATTGTTAGATTTATCAGACTGATTGAGTCGGCTCAATGTTCTAAACTGACATTTTTAATCTATAGTGAAAACAACCAAGATCACATCAATAAATTTAAGCGTAAACTTGGATTAGCATATCACTGACACTATCTAATAACGCGCAGTCACTTTGTAAATTATTCAAGATACTAGCATTTGTGTTCCTACCATCACTAAGAGAACTGAAAAAATACGTTTCAAAATGACAATTGGAAGATAATGAGCTAATCGAGCACCCAAGGGTGCGAAAAGAATGGTCATCGCACTAATAATAATTGCAGCGGGCCAATACAAATAACCTAGTGAATGCGCCGGAATAGCTTCCTCATTCCAGCCGACAATAACCAATGCAATTGTTGCAGCAACCGCTATCGGAAATCCACATGCTGACGAGACTGCCACTGCATTTCGCATGTTGATATTACACCAAAGTAAGAATGGCACAGTCAGGGTACCACCACCAATTCCCATCAAGGTTGAAAGCAGACCAATACCAAAACCAGAACTCACCAGACCTAGTGTTCCTGGTAAAGCTGAATGTGCTTTTGGTTTAAAATTTAACCACATTTGAATACCGACTAATATTTCGAATAACCCAAAGACAATTCGCAAGACCCCGCTCGAAACAAAATCTGCTAATAGCGCCCCTAAAGAAGCACCTATTAATAACCCTGGAGCAATTCGACGCACGGGCGCCCACAACACACTTCCTTTTCTATCATGCATATAAGTAGCAGATAGGGATGTGACAATAATCGTTGCTAATGAGGTGGTTACTGCCAATTGCATGAGCATGTTTAGTGGGAATTCTTGTGTCATAAATAAAAAATGTAGAATAGGAACAATAATGACGCCGCCACTTAACCCAGTCATACCTCCAACAAGACCCGCAAAAAAACCTGTTAAAGTATAAAAAACAATAATTTGTATTGTAATTTCAGGCAACATGAATTATTTACTGTTAATGATTTATAAATTACATATAAGATATATCATACCTTAAATCACTTATTCAGAATGATATGTCTTACATTGGGCGATTTTATTTAATATCAGCGTGTTATCTGCAAAGAATCGTGATTACTCATATTGGATTTCTTTAACTATGTCACTACTATTCATTGTCAAATATGAACGATTCTTAATGTCAATTTTAAGTAAGACTAATCCATGCAAATAAAAGCTAATCTAAAAATAGAGAATAAGTATTCTATGACCGACTTAATACAACGAGCGATATTAAGCTTTTTTATTATAGTTGTTTTGACAATATCAAACTCTCCTGTCTTTGCTAAATCAATTGAATTTCAACGCGAAGATTATCTTGCTGCAAAAAAAGCATTAGATACTAGGCAGTATAGGACATTCGGTAAGATAGCAAACACACTGAAAGATTATCCACTTTATCCCTATCTGCGATACGAATATCTCCGAAGAAATCTATCTAAAATAAAGGATGATGAGATCATAGACTTCCTGAAACGTTATTATGATTTACCTGTTACTGCTGGATTGCGTAAATCATGGTTGAAACTTTTGGTGAAAAGAAGTCACTGGCAAACCTTTCTTGACAATTATACGCCGCAATTAGATGTCAAAATGGAATGTCATCAACTACAAGCTAGGATAAAGACAAATAATAATACATTTCTGCTGGAGGACATACGCACTACTTGGCTTGTGGGGAAGTCACTTCCTCCACAATGTGATCCTGCTTTTGCATTGCTATATAAAAGTGATTTCATGACTAATGAATTGGTGTGGAAACGACTCCGATTGTCGATCCGGAATGATCAACTTAATTTAGTTAATTATTTGTCTAAGCGCCTCGAACCAAAATATAAGGCACTTGCAAAAATATGGGTTCAAATATATCAAAATCCATATAAATATACATATAAGCCAAAACTTGAAAACACACCTATTGCCAGAGAGATATTGGCGCATGGCATTTTACGTTTAGCAAGATATGACGTTATCAAGGCAACCCAACGTTTAAATGAATTAAAAGAACAATACTCATTTACCCTCAGTGAAATTGCCGAGATTGAAAGAACGCTTGCTATACGTGCAGCAAAGAATAAAAGTAATTTAGCATTACAACTTCTCGATGAAATTGATAATCAACATGTCAATAAACAGGTGTTTCATTATAGGTTGACCACAGCATTAGCTAACGAAGACTGGCTCGCCTTAAAGAAGTGGACCACTGGACAAGCTCCCGATATCGATATGGAACTTCGCTGGAGCTACTGGCATGCGCGCGCGCTGGAAGAGACAGGTGAACTCAATAAAGCGCATGAGATTTATAAAAAGATAGCAAAAGAACGTGATTATTATGGTTTTCTTGCTGCCGACAGAATTAATATCACCTATGATATGAATCATTATCCAATCCCAAAAAACAGAGAAGAATTTTCTAAGGTTGCATCACTGCCTGCAATGAAACGTTCTTATGAATTTTATAAACTAAGTATGCCATACCCCGCAAGACGCGAATGGCAACATGCTTTAGACAAAATGACAACGTACCAGATGCAAATGGCAGCAGCTGTTGCATCACAATGGGGTTGGCATAATAGAGCCATAATAACTATGCATCGAGCCAAAGCCTATGATGATTTAGTTTTACGATTTCCTATATTATTTAGTGCACTACTTGATAAATATGCTAAGAAAAGAAATATAGATGCTAGCTGGTTATATGGTTTAGTACGTGCGGAGAGTGCTTTTATTGAGGATGTGAGTTCTCCTGCGGGTGCATTAGGCTTAATGCAAGTAATGCCTAAAACCGGACGTTATATGGCAAAATATATCGGTTTAAAAGGTTTCAAGACGAGTAAATTAAGAAAAGCTGAAACTAATATTCCTATTGGTAGTGCTTATATGAAAAAAATGTTGACTGATTTTAATGGTAATATCGTATTAGCGACCGCTGCTTATAATGCCGGTCCACATCGTGTGTCAAAATGGCTACCTAAAGAAGGTTGTGAAGAGCCTGATGTATGGGTGGAAAAGATTCCATTCGATGAAACTCGTAAATATGTTCGTCGCGTATTAGCATTTGCCAATATTTATGATTGGCGATTAAAATTAAAAGTCAAACCTATTAAGAAACGAATGCAAATAATAGTATCAAAAAATCATAATCTAGCTGACAGTTCAGGTTGTACTGAAATTAATATTACTGAGAATAAACATGTCTATTAAACATATCGCGATCCTTGGAGGAACCGGCTTCGTCGGTCGTTCTTTATGCAACCGCTTATCGGAGGAAGGTTATAAATTAAAAATTTTAACCCGCAACCGTGAAGATAATCGTAGTGACCTCATCATCTTACCGAATTTAGAATTGGTACAAACTGATATACATGATCTTAAAAAACTCGAAATGCATCTTGCTGGCTGTGATGTAGTCATCAATCTGATTGGTATCCTCAATGAAAGAGGAAATAATGGCAAAGGCTTCAGGCATGTACATGTTGAGCTGGTCGAAAAATTAATAAAGGCATGTGGTAAGGTTGGTATTAAACGACTTCTACAAATGAGCGCACTAAATGCAGATGCGAAAAATGGTGAGAGTCATTATTTACAAACCAAAGGTGAAGCTGAAGATTTATTACATTCAAAAAATATTGGAATAAATGTCACCAGTTTTCGACCATCAATCATTTTTGGGGGAAATGATAGCTTCTTCAATAAGTTTGCAACCTTACTAAAAATGACACCACTATTTTTTCCACTAGCCTGTCATGCAACAAAATTTTCACCTGTCTATCTTCTGGATGTAATTGAGATGATGACACGAACATTGAATGATCCAGAAAGTTATAATAAAAAATTTCAATTATGTGGCCCACGTATTTATACACTAAGAGAGCTAGTTGATTATACTTCACAGACATTAGGTTTAAAGCGAAAAATTATTTCATTAAATAATATGCTATCTCGAGTACAGGCAACCATTTTTGACTTTGTGCCAGGAAAACCCTTTTCAACAGACAATTATCTTTCAGCGAGAACAGATAGCCTTTGTGAATGCGATGACTTTGCTCGCTATCAGATTAAGACTACAACGATAGAAAGTATCGTCCCCCAGTATCTAAATAACATATCCTATCGATCTAGCTATACAAAATTTCGTACTAGAATACGAAGATAATTTGGTTATTGATATTTCTTACATATAAGATATTCATATGCAAACTTATCTAGTTGGAGGAGCCGTACGTGATAAACTATTACATCTACCGGTTAATGATCGAGATTGGGTAGTCGTAGGAGCAACACCAGAAAAAATGCTGAATAAAGGCTTCAGGCCTATTGGTAAAGACTTCCCTGTTTTCCTTCACCCTGAAACAAAAGAAGAATATGCTTTAGCTCGTAAAGAGAGAAAAACCGGCAGAGGTTATAAAGGTTTCATCTTTCATACGTCTCCTAACGTCACACTGGAAGAGGACCTACAACGCAGAGACCTCACAATCAATGCTATAGCGGAAGATAAAAATGGTGTCATTATTGACCCTTATGGTGGCTTAGAAGATTTAAAAGAAAAAATATTGCGCCATGTCTCTCCGGCTTTTGTCGAGGACCCGCTAAGAGTATTACGTATTAGTCGTTTTGCAGCTAGCCTAGGCTTCAAAATTGCACCGGAAACAATGGTATTATTGAAAAGCATCTCTGAATCAGATGAATTAAAATTTCTGGCTCCTGAACGTGTTTGGACCGAGCTGGAAAAAGCTTTATCCGGAAAATACCCCGCACGCTTTATATTGGCATTGCAATCCTGTGGCGCTTTAAAGAAATTATTTCCCGAAGTACAAGCTCTCTTTGGTATTCCACAAACAAAAAAGTTCCATCCCGAAATTGATACGGGACTTCACACCATTATGAGCCTAAATCAGTCAACCCGCTTATCTAATGACCCGATGGTTAGATTTGCTGTTCTGGTTCATGATCTTGGTAAGGGAACTACACCAAAAGACAAGCTACCTAGCCATCATGGGCACGAAGAACGTGGCGCAAAAATCATAGCTAAACTTTGTGAACGTTATCGGATACCAAATAAATATCGCGATCTTGCCATGAACGTTTCAAAGTTTCATCTCGACTGTCATCGTATACAAGAAATGAAACCTGAAACAGTATTAAAAAAACTCGAACAGCTCGACGCTTTCAGAAGAACCAAGCGTTTCGAGCAATTCCTAATCGCCTGCGAGGCCGACGCAAAAGGTCGTGCTGGTTTTGAAAATCGAGAATATCCGCAAGCAGAATATTTCCAAAAAGCGTTCAAGGCGGCCAGTGAAGTTATTAGTCTAACATTACAAAAACAAGGGCTAAAGGGAAAAGCTCTTGGTCAAGAAATTAAAAATAAGCGCATAGAGAATATAAAACACATGTCAACCCATCACCCTTGAAAAATATCTGTTGAAAATAATCATGCTACATTTATAGTTATAATTATAATTACAGAATATAGTAATAAGATTTGAATATGTAAGATCATTTCATTCTTATAAAGAAACCAGCATATTTACTTTCCAGTTCTATGAATGAAAAAATCATTTTCTAACTCGATGACTATAGTATTATCATAATTAGATGGTGAACAAGCTATCAATTTTAAAAGTACTAATCCAATTCAGTTATATAAAAAGAAAGAGTAAAACACCTCCTAAAGTCACTCGATAAATCACGAATGGTAACATCCCAATTTTATCCATAAATTTCATAAAAAAATGGATACTCAGAAATGCGCTTACAGCAGAAAGTAATACCGTTATAAAAAAGGTGAGTATGTCTATATTTAATTCTAAAGTGACTACCTTTAAAGCTTCGTAACAACCAGCAGTCAATAGAATCGGTATGGCCATCAGGAATGAAAATCGTGCTGCACTTTTTCGATCTAGCCCTAATATCAAAGCAGCAGTTATTGTTATTCCTGAACGCGATGTTCCCGGTACTAATGCCAATACTTGGGCTAATCCAATTAAAATCGCATCACGCAGATTAATAGATTCTATCTGCCTTAGTCGTTTTCCTTTCACATCCGAATACCCAAGCAGCAAACCAAATCCTATAGATGCATAAGCGATGATTAAAGGATTTCGTAAGTAAACTGACACGAATTCCCTTAATAAAAAACCTGCTGCTAGTGTTGGTAAACTAGCAATGACTAAATACCAAAACAACCTACTGTCTTGAGTCTCTGCTTGTTTATTTTTTATTGAGTCGATTCCGGCAATTAATATGCGCAAGACATCTTTTCTTAAGTAGAATACTACAGCAAACAGAGTGCCAAAATGAGCGGCAACATCTATAGCTAAACCTTGGTCCTGCCAATTTACTAATATAGGGACGAGGATTAGATGTGCTGAACTTGAAACAGGCAAGAACTCAGTGACTCCCTGAATTAATGCGGTAATGATGAGTTGTATTAGATTCAATGTTTTATATCATATAAGTATAAGAAATATCAGATGGGTAAAAATATCGCTGATGCCATACTTTGCATAACCGACGTTATTTTCTGATTTTTTTTATTAGCGATAATTTTTGCAATATTGTCCTGTGTCGCGATAAGCTTACCACATAGCCTCTCATAGCTCAGATTGGTGACTCCTCCTGCAGACAGTGAATTACTATATAAGAATAACTCTCCACTTAAATCAACGTTGTGACCTAATTTCCATACAGCAATCTCAATATTTCGGGCTGCATTATAAAGTTTTTGTGGATCAACTGAATCGAATATATAAAACTCTGATTGATAATTATAAGATTTCATAATCATAGATGTTAAACCAGCAATAAATGAAAATACTCGATCACCCTTATAACTATCAGAAAATGTTAAATTAATTATATTAATATCATAATTACCTTTGAACTCTGGAAAATCCCAGGTGTGTTCTAATTCAAATAGTCTAACGATGTGTTCTTGTGGAAATTCAAGATCATTTTTTTTAAGCTCACGTGGATTACGTTTATAAAGTTTGAGCATTAGTTTTTTTAATAATCGCTGTGTTTCTCTAATATGAAAATCAAGTACATTATCAATCTCTGTTTTTGCTATTCCTGTAACACTAATAATATTTTCAACAGGCACGCTCCTTCTTACAATATCTTTATTGCATGAAGATAATAAGAATAGTGAAATTAATATTGCTATGCATTGCTGCAAGGATATTTTTAATTTATAAGCGAACACGTTGATCCATTATTGCAAAACCTTTCAAAACATTATCATACTCAGTTGTAAGTGCCATAACTTTGAAACGTTCGCCCATTTCTTCCGGCAGAGTCAATATCTGTATTTGCTGTGCTATTTGAGTTTGGGATTTATTATCAAGTTCATTTTTATTTGCAAGTAGTTTCTCAAGACCACAACCAAAAAGAAAATAGGTTTGATTTGTATAACCATTAACATGAAAACCGATTGAGTCAGCACAATCAGCAACTGCGGTAAAATTAACGGAGCATGTTATGTCTTGTAAACCGACATTATAAAATGGGTCCGAGTGCACTCGATGGCGATAATGGCACAACAAACTACCGTCCATTCTTTCAGGATGGTAATACTCTCCAGCCGAATAACCATAATCAATAAATATCATCACACCTTTATTTAGTATTCCCTTTAAGCTATTTAACCATTTTCCGAGCTGAGTATTGACCTCAGAGATATAATTATCAGGAAATAATGTTGATAAATCATTTTCTAATTCTTCGATATTTTTAAGTAAATCACCTTCCGCATGACTATCAACCCAGACAAATTGGTCATCATCTAACCCAATCTTCATTTCTTTAAAACCTGAGGATGTCTTTTTAAATCTCTTCACAGGTAATGAATCTAACACCTCATTAGCGAGAATTACACCAGTGATCTCCTCCTTTGGCAGAGTATCTAACCAAACTACGCGATCAAAAAGATGTGGAATAGTTTCTCTTAAGTTGCATTGTTGTCGCTGTTTTAGATCTGCACTTATTTCAAGAATCATGTATTGATCAGGCAACGAATTCTGTTTTTCTAATTCTAGTAATATATCTCTAGCCATAGCACCTGTACCTGCACCTAATTCCAGGATAGTACCAGTATCGAGTTCATTTAATATCTGCTCACATTGATTTGCCAAACACTGTGAAAAGATTGGTGATAATTCTGGTGCAGTCACGAAATCTCCATCCGCACCAAACTTACGACTGCCTGCACTATAATAACCTAATCCAGGTTCATATAGAGCTAGTTTCATAAATTCATCAAAGCCAATTGCACCACCTTTCATATGTATCGATGCTTTAATGAGCTTGATTAGCTTTTCACTTTGAATGAGTGCATCCTGATCAGGAAGAGGCAAAATTGATTCTGCTTTTAGTGATTTCGATTGTGTCATAATTTCTCCATGTTATTCTGTTTATAGAATGATTCAATACAATAATTAAATGACATGAGAGATTATGCTAAATAAGACTGCGTTGATAACTGGTGCCGCTAAACGTATAGGTGCAGCAATAACAGAACAACTTCATTCTTCCGGTATGAATGTTATTATTCACTATAATAGTTCTGCTAAGGAAGCGCATGAACTGGTAAAAAAACTGAATGGAATTCGGCGTGACTCTGCCATTATGATTCAAGCTGATCTTAAATATAAAGAATATTACTCAGCTTTGATCGATGCCGCTCTTAACTTTAAAGATGGTCTAGATGTTTTGATTAATAATGCTTCAGCTTACTACGCAACACCACTAGCTTCATTAGAAGATCAACAATGGAATGAATTAGTCAATACAAATCTTAAAGCTCCTCTTTTTCTATCTCAGCTAGCTGCAAAATCACTACGTTTAAATAAAGGTTGTATTATTAATATAACTGACATACACGCAAACAGACCATTAAGAGGTCACTCTATATACAGTATGACTAAGGCTGGACTTATAATGCTGACTCAATCTTTAGCAAAAGAAATGGCCCCATCTATTCGTGTCAACGCCATATCTCCTGGGATAATTCTGTGGCCCGATGATATAGATGAAGAAAAAAAGAACAGAATATTGAATGAGACAATGATGAAGAGAACAGGCAACGTAAAAGATATAACAAAAGCTGTTCTATTTTTAATAAAAGATGCTGAGTATGTCACAGGGCAAGTCATCAATATTGATGGTGGAAGAACATTATATTCATGAAAGTAATCAGAATTTTGGAAAGTCCCCATCAATGAACCATTGGTTTGTCTCTTCTTTAACCCACCAATGCTGTTCAAGTTTGATTTTTTTGATTGTTCCTTCATTTTTGAAATAATAACTTATTTCTATTTTCACAACTGCCTCAGTGTTTTCCAAGTTAAGATTTTTTTCTATGACCTTCACTCCGGTCACACTAAGTTCTTGCAATAAATCTAAATCGGTAAATGGTCGGATGCCATCGGGAGAAATATGATAAGCATATGCTACTGAATATTGTGCCCAGCGCATCGCTACATCATAACTAGTCACCGCTGCCTCAATATTATTCACTCTCTTTGTTATTGTATATTGTTTGCAGGCACCTAAAGAAAAAATAAGACTCAGAAAAACTAGCTTAGAAAATAAGCTTACATTTATTTTTAATGGGGTTATAGTTCGTGTATGTTTCATTGTTTTGATCTCTGTACAATTTTAATTGAAAGCAATTGGCAGATAAAATTTATCATCAAAAAATAAAATACGCTGCCCTAAAAATATGCCCAATTGATTGGGAATCGTCTGCATGATTTTGTCATTGACTTACTAGTCGCCTAATTCAATATTGGTATTATTTGAAATGAAACTATACAGTCTTATACCCATGGACTCTACGATAGAATTCTCTCAATTTATTTGCAACCTCTCCTAAACTAATGCACTATTTCACAGATTTTTGTTTATATTCCTATCATTACTATTACACAGCATTAAGGCAATCTCAGTTAACAATGTCATCAAACCTGTGTTGATATGACTCAAGTAATACAGTCACTATCTATAACTTTATTACGACTATTACGTAATCCTGCTTTTAACGTATCGAGTTTTATTTGTAATTTTGTAGCTATTTACGCGTAAGTTTTATACTTATAGTTTTCAGTCATAAAATATCCAAGACAAATTATGTAAATCACAATCTGAATTGTTCAGATGTTTGTTTTATAGTTTCTCTTGACGAATCAAATTTATTCCATAACTGAGTCATCGTATGTCCCGTCACTGGGTGTTTTAAATCTGGAGCTATATCGCTAAGCGGTTTTAAAACAAAACCAAATTCTGTGATATCCGATCTGGGGACATGATACTTTTCATTTACTTCATCACCAAACAACAAGAGATCTAGATCAAGTTTACGTGAAGAATATCGTATTTCATCCCGACTTCGTCCAAATTTAAATTCTATTTCACGTAAGTCATACACTAATTCATGAATAGGAAGATTAGTTTTTAATCCCACAACCAAATTATAGAAATCATCACCTTCAAAGCCAAACGCCTTAGTTTCATATGCAGGAGATTGTGTCAATTCGCCATAGGATGACTGTATCTTTAACAGACCATTACGAATATTTTTTTCACGATCAATATTACTACCGACACCCAGATAAACCTGAGTCATTGTCATTTTTTACTACCACGTTCAATGATAACGCCAACGTCTCTAACCCCTCGAACAGCACCCTTCTTATTAAGTGAAAGACGGCACCATGGAACATCAAACTCTGTCATTATAATCTCTACAATTCGCTCTGTTAAAGTTTCTACTAATTCATACTCACTATCGCTCACAAACGTTATCAATCTTTTTGCAACTGCCTTGTAGTTTAGGGTGTCGTCAATAGTGTCACTATCTGCAGCTTTACGAATATCAGTACCCATCTCTATATCGAGGATAATGGTCTGCTTCATTCTACGTTCCCAATCATATATTCCTATGACTGTATCGATTCTGAGATCTCTAAGATAAATAATATCCATAGTGCTTATATTTTTTTTAACGATTTTTAGTTTAATCTTGAGTAGTATAACCGTTTGCTTGACTACAACTCTACATACTAGACAAACATTGTGTTAATAACTGAATCTATTACTAAAAATAAGATAAAAAAATAAGCTCATGAACATTTTCATTCCTATATTTTTGATCACTATTTCGTATCTTATAGGCTCAATCGCTTCAGCCATTGTTATATGTAGGATCTTTCATCTTGATGATCCTCGTAACAAAGGCTCAGGGAATCCCGGCGCAACAAATATCATGCGCTTACATGGTAAGAGACTTGCATTTCTCACTCTTACTGGTGACATGTTAAAAGGTTTTATGCCAGTCTTGCTTGCTACATTTTTTGGTAGCTCTGAATTAATAATCTGTCTTTGTGGTCTCGCTAGCTTGCTAGGGCATATCTTTCCTATATTTTTTAATTTTAAAGGTGGTAAGGGTGTTGCTACGATGATTGGCGCTCTTCTTGCCATACATTGGCTATTGGGGCTTGCCTATGTTGCCACTTGGGGTATCACTGCTCTCCTATTTCGTTATTCTTCATTTGCGGCGCTAATTGCCTCGTTGCTAACACCACTTTACACTTGGCTAATATTACAAAACTTCAACGTCTTGATTTCCAACAGCTTAATGGTCATTTTACTACTTTGGAGACATAAATCTAATATTAGAAATTTAATCGCCGGAACAGAAGACAAGATGACAAAAAAAAAGAATAAGACGTGAATGTTAAATCACAATGACTCTAATGGCCATCTTGCTTTGGCTTTAAAGTTGAGTGACTCAGTTTGACCAGATTTGATTCTCAAATAACCAGCATAAGCAATCATTGCTCCATTATCTGTACAAAATTCAGCACGTGGAAAATAAGCTTTACCGTTGACTCCATGCATCAACTCAATAAGTCCTGTTCGTAATTGCGTATTAGCACTAACACCACCAGCTACAATTAATTGTTTTAATCCAGTTTCTTTGATAGCACGACGACATTTAATAACAAATGTATCCACTACTGCATCAACAAATGCTCGAGCAATATCAGCCCGAGTTTGCTCATCAGATGATTCAGCCTTAATCGTATTCATAGCAAATGTTTTCAATCCACTGAAGCTGAAATTTAGGCCCGGTTTGCTCGTCATAGGTCTCGGAAATAAAAAACGTTTACTATCACCTTTTTCAGCTAACGCTGACAGAACTGGCCCTCCGGGATAAGGTAAACCTAATAATTTAGCGGTTTTATCGAAGGCTTCTCCAGCAGCATCATCTACTGATTCACCAAGAATTTGGTATTTACCAGCTTCATTTACGTTCACAATCATCGTGTGCCCACCTGAGACTAGCAACGCCAAAAATGGATAATCAGGTCCGTCTCCTTCTAACATAGGTGCTAATAAATGCGCTTCCATGTGGTGAACTCCAATAGCTGGTATCGACAAAGAATAGGCTAGACTCCGTCCTGTAGCAGAACCTACGAGTAATGACCCCATCAGGCCCGGACCTGCTGTATATGCGATCCCATCTAATGAACTGAGTTCAGTTTTTGCCTCTGTGATTGTTTGCGTAATCAATGGTAAGACCCTGCGAATATGATCACGTGAAGCCAACTCAGGAACTACACCTCCATACTTTTCATGTAGTTTAGCCTGACTATGAAGTTTATGAGCGACAAGTCCCATCTCTGAATCATATATTGCTGTACCCGTCTCATCACATGAGGTTTCTATTCCTAATATCTGCATTTATCTTAATTTTCCGTATAATAGTTATTATTGGATTGCATTTTCACTAATTCGTACTAGAATGACCGCCTTTTCCCAATTGAGCAAAGGACTTAAGGAAAACAAATACTATGCCTTCAGTTAAGTTAAGAGACAATGAACCATTTGACATAGCAATGCGACGATTTAAACGCGCATGTGAGAAAGCGGGTACTCTTGCGGATGTACATCGCCGTGAATTTTATGAAAAACCTACGCAGGTTCGAAAACGTAAAGCTGCAGCTGCTGTTAAACGTTCACAAAAACAGGCGTCCAGAAACGTCCTGCATCGAATCCGGCCATTCTAAGAAGCTTCTTCATGTTCCCTTTAGTCAGACATGGCTGATATTAAAACCAACATTAGCAATGATGTGAAGGCCGCTATGCGCAGCAAAAACAAAAATGTTCTTGGCGCTTTACGTTTCATACAGGCGGCATTCAAACAAAAAGAAGTTGATGAACGTATTGAATTAAATGAAGAACAAGCCATAGTCATCCTTGATAAAATGGCTAAACAGCATCGTGACTCGATTAGCCAGTTCAAGACGGCCAAGCGTGACGATCTAGTTAAAATTGAAGAGTTTGAATTAGATATCATTAACACATATTTACCTGCTAAGTTATCCGATGAAGAACTAAGTGTCTTAATCGAAGGAGCAATTTTGAAAAGCGGCGCAGAATCAATAAAAGATATGGGTAAGATTATGAGTATCCTCAAAAAAAGACTTCAAGGTCGTGCAGATATGGGTAAAGTTAGCGAATTAATTAAGTCTAAACTCAGCTTTTAACAAAATAAGCTCCAGCAACAGTCGCTGAAATAGTATGTGCTGTTTATACTAGATTCAATTATGGCTGGCAAAATTCCTCAATACTTTATAGATGAACTACTCGCACGAATTGACATCGTCGATATCGTTGATGCGTATGTTCCACTTAAAAAAGCTGGACGAAATCATCAAGCTTGTTGTCCATTTCACGATGAAAAAACTCCTTCTTTTACAGTAAGCCAGCAAAAACAGTTCTACCATTGCTTCGGTTGTAGTGCTAATGGCACTGCGATCAGTTTTCTAATGGAATATCTGCATATGAATTTTATAGAAGCAATTGAAGATCTCGCTTCTCGAGTCGGCGTAGAGATACCACGTGATGCTTCTCAGACACTAAGTACTACTAATCAATCTGGTGAGTTATATGAGCTGATGGAAATAGTGACTGGTTATTACTCAAAAAAACTCAGAAATCACCCTAAAGCAGGCAGCGTAATCAGCTATTTAAAAGAACGTGGGATTAGCGGTGAGATTGCTGCTGAATATGAACTGGGGTTTGCTCCTGCTGGTTGGAATAATCTAATTACTGAATTAGGAGGTTCAGATGGATCTTTGAAAAGGTTACTCAAGGTTGGAGCCATCATAGAAAATGAGCATGGCGGTTACTATGACCGCTTCAGAGATCGTCTTACTTTTCCAATTCGAGACCAACGTGGTCGAGCGATCGGTATGGGCGGTAGAGTAATAGGTGATGACATACCTAAATACCTAAATTCTCCAGAAACTCCCATTTTTCATAAAGGTCGTGAATTATATGGCCTATATCAAGCCAGAAAAGTACTAAAAAATCTAGATAGCTTATATATCGTTGAGGGTTATATGGATGTAATTGCACTAGCCCAATTTGGTATTCGAAATGTTGTAGCTAGTTTAGGTACAGCAACAACGCCTGAACATCTAAATAAGATGTTTCGGCTAACAGGCAAATTGATCTTTTGCTTTGATGGGGATCAACCGGGTAAAAAAGCCGCTTGGCGTGCTTTAGAGAATGCACTGCCATTAATCCGTGGCGATAGGCAAGTTTATTTCATGTTCTTACCAGAAGACGAAGACCCTGATACTTTCATACGTCGCCATGGCAAAGAGTCATTTTTCGATATAAATATGCGTTTACCCTTATCAGTTTTTCTATTTAATACTCTACATAAAAATATCGATATTAAAAGTCTTGAAGGTCGTTCGGAGATGGTAAGTAAGGCATTACCACATCTAAAGAAATTACCCTCAGATCCATACAGGGATATCCTTATACAGGAGCTCAGCAAAATCACGCGTTATCAGGCCGAAGATATCAAAAAAAGACTTTTGGAACTAACTCCTGCTGCAAGTTCTAAAGCACCTCTTAAAAAACGAACTATCGAACAAAATAAGGGTATTGAAAAAGTTCGTTGGATAGTTCGCTCTCTATTACATAAACCTTCTTTAGCTGTTGAGATTGATACAACAGAGTCTCTAAAAAATTTTCCTTCAAATGGAATAATATTTTTGTGTGAGCTGATTGAATTTATACAAAGTAGACCCAATATAACTTTAGGTGGAATCTTGGAGAACTGGCGTGGCACAAAGTTTGAACAACGCTTACAAGAACTTTCCTTAGAAGAAGAAGTATTTAATGAAATTGAGGTGACATCTGAAGTCTTTCTTGATGCTATCAAGAGTTTAATTAAAACAAATATGAAAGAGTTTGAACTATTAAAAGGGATAAATAGCCCATCAGAACTAACTGATGAACAGAAGTCCCTATATCGAGGTCTTCAGAAGTCAGGACTTGATTCATAGTAACAATTGACTCTATTTCCTAGCGTATTTTTATTTCATGTGATACGATTTAAAGTTAAGCCTGAAAAATGTTTGTTATTAATCAACTAGTTATAACCCATTTACCGTATAAAAACTTAGCAAATATCGAGCCAATCTCCCCATGGAAAAAAGAGAAACAGTAGAAAAATCATTTAAGGAAGACGATAAATCACTCCTAAAAGTGTTGATTGCCAAAGGTAAAGAGCAGGGTTTCCTCACTTATGGTGAAGTTAACGATCATCTTCCAGATGGCATAGTAGAACCTGAACAAATTGAAGATATTGTCAACATGATCAATGACATGGGTATTAAGGTGTATGAAGCTCCTCCCGATCTTGATGGGCAGATCACTGATAACACGGATATACCCGATGAAGATGCGGCTGCTGAAGCTGCGGCTGCATTAGCAAGTCTTGAAAATGAATTTGGTCGAACAACTGATCCTGTTAGAATGTATATGCGTGAAATGGGCACCGTTGATTTATTGACTCGCGAAGGCGAAATTAGAATAGCAAAACGTATTGAAGAAGGGATCCATCAAATTCTAGCAGCTTTATCTAGCTATCCGGGAACAGTGATAACATTGCTCGATGCTTTCAAATTAATTGTTGATGAAAAAATGAAACTCAGTGATGCTATCATTGGTTTCAATGACACTGAAGAATATCCAGATGAAGGTATAAAAGTCTCTAACCCTACTGAAGTAAACGCAGATAATGAAGAAGAAGAAGAAGAAGAGATTGAGATACCAGCACTCACACCTGAAGACGTAAGGGAACATATTGAAAAAATAGAACAGCTGCATCAAAAATATACAAAAGCTGTTAAACGCTATGGAAAAGATAATAATAAAACCAACGTTCATGAAAAAAAATTAGCGCAGTGGTTTCTTGAAATTCGTCTCTCACCAAAATTTATTGAAGTTCTAACAAGCAACTTACGCGATTTGGTTGGCCGTATTCGTACTTCGGAACGACGCATTATGGAACTTTGTGTAAAAGAAGCAAAAATGCCGCGTAAAGACTTTATTAATAGTTTTCCTGGCCATGAAATCGATTTTAAGTGGCTCAAGGGTATATTAAAAAAGAAACAACCTTATGTAGAAAAACTTAAAGAGTATCAAGAAGAGATTCTAAAGATACAGAAAAAATTGGCTATTCTCTTTGAAGATGCATTGTTAGATATCCCTGAGATCAAAGAAATCAATCGTAATATATCAATAGGCGAGGCCAAAGCACGCAGAGCTAAAAAAGAAATGGTTGAAGCAAATTTGAGGCTCGTTATCTCTATTGCAAAAAAATATACAAACCGTGGTTTGCTTTTTCTTGACTTAATTCAAGAAGGTAATATCGGATTAATGAAAGCAGTTGATAAATTTGAATATCGACGTGGTTATAAGTTTTCAACTTATGCCACTTGGTGGATTCGTCAAGCAATCACAAGATCTATCGCGGATCAGGCGCGAACTATTCGGATACCTGTGCATATGATTGAAACTATCAACAAGTTAAATCGCATCTCAAGACAGGTACTTCAGGAGATGGGCCGTGAGCCAACACCTGAAGAACTTGCAGAACGCATGGAAATGCCAGAAGAAAAAGTACGAAAGGTTTTAAAAATTGCAAAAGAACCAATCTCTATGGAAACACCGATCGGTGACGATGAAGATTCACATCTTGGTGATTTCATTGAAGATGCTAACATGCAAGCACCGAATGATTCGGCTGGCTTCGAAGGATTAAGAAGAACCACAGGTGATGCACTTGAGGGACTTACGGCACGAGAAGCGAAGGTGTTGAGGATGCGTTTTGGAATTGACATGAATACCGATCACACTTTAGAAGAAGTTGGCAAGCAATTTGATGTAACACGTGAGCGTATTCGTCAAATTGAAGCCAAGGCATTACGAAAATTGCGTCACCCTTCTCGATCTGATGAGCTTAAGACTTTTCTAGATACCTAAAATCTATTTTATAAAATCGGGCCTGTAGCTCAGTTGGTTAGAGCAGTGGACTCATAATCCATTGGTCGGAGGTTCGAGTCCTCCCGGGCCCACCATTTAAATCAGCGACTTAGTCAAAAGTTATTTTTTGTCTTCCTAAAATTAGTGAATTAAGTGGTAGTTGTTGTGACAGTTAGGTCGAAGGTATACCCCTGTTAACCGCAGTCTTTGTAATTCTTTTTAACACATTCAAGAGCAAGTTCTTTTGCTTTTGCAAGTCGTGCTGATGACATTTCGCTTTCTGCAGTATCTCTATTTGTCTTTGCAGTTTCATATCCGTTGCTAGCAGAAATGTTGAACCACATATGTGCGATGACATCATTTTGTAGTATGTCTGTCATATTCCTGAAACATTCTCTACTTATAATCACCATCATCTTATGCTTATAACGTTTGACCAAAAGGAATATCAAAAGCTTAATGATAGATCCTATCGACATGAAAAAAGAAGACTGCAAATTGAGCTGCTAAAACTCCAAGAAGATGTCATTAAAAACAAGCGAAGAATATGCATTGTTTTAGAAGGAAGAGACACTGCGAGCAAAAGCTCTGCATATAAATTTTTAAATTCATTGCAGAGCAACTAGAGATTCAAACAATCACATCTACTAAATGGGGCATTTCAGATTCAATAGCTATCAAATTATTCCACGAACTATATTCAAGTATTGACTCGAATTTTTGTACTATCAGTAATAATTAATGTTTCAACAACAGCCCTCTTCCCGTTTATTGTTTCACCAATATATTCAACTTTCTGATTCGTATAAGCTTCAATCTTTGCTCGATATGTTTCTTCTAGATACTGAGAATAGGCGTGCATTATAAAAGTATTTTCATAAGTGATGTTCATCTAGGAACAAGAGGATGTCAAGCAGATGTGCCATCTCTTCGTTGATTCTCTTTTGCTTCAGACAAACCGAATGTGATATTTATATTAATAAAATTAACCGCTAATGGAAAGTAGTCTATAAATTACATTAAGAATATTAATGCAAATATAATTATTTTGTCATCAAATTGTAGGCATATACGCATAAAGTTAATCCCATAGATTTCCTCTTTACTTGTCTAGTATGGCTCGCCAATCTTATTCCCCTTAAGGTTGGACGAGCCCCTTTCTTCTTGGTATTAGATGAATATGGCAATAAAATATTGTCTGCCCTGCATCTCCTTTATAACTGACTATTTGTAATTATTTCAGGTGCGAGTACGAAGCCTATGATAT
>Ga0115551_1000329_pt1 | contig 33172 bp, 30 predicted proteins | sample COGITO_mtgs_1103_FD_87179 | JGI IMG/M metagenome (GOLD analysis project Ga0115551, IMG submission 87179) | Pelagic marine microbial communities from North Sea - COGITO_mtgs_110321 | ecosystem: Environmental > Aquatic > Marine > Epipelagic | place: Germany:Helgoland, sampling site Kabeltonne... | reverse complement strand
CGCCGATGGTAGTGTGGGGTTTCCCCATGTGAGAGTAGGTCATCGTCAAGCTCTTATTCTAAAAACCCTAACAGGTCTGCCTGTTAGGGTTTTTTTTCGCCTGGAGAAAAGTTAAACAGCAGGCCGATTAGAGTTTTTATAATAATGACTGTGGGTCTCTTTCGCTAAAGCTGGCAGCGAAGCGGTTTCTTCCATGTGATAGTAGGGTCACTTTTTAAGTGCTTCAAGAGCCCCTTGACGATCTGAGCCTGCGAAGGGCGACATCTTCAAGCGCTCTTTCATTACCAAAAGGATCGAACTCCCTTTTTATTTCTATCCCTCATCTCTATTAATTAATACCCACTTTATAATTAAAATTAAAGCTAATTTAATACTAAATACATAAACAACTGTTCGCATTAGTTATAAATAAAATCAATTAATTTAGTACTTATGTTCTCCTAATTCTTATATTGGTTTTACCTATTTGCACCCGATCCACAGATAGAATACTCCACTTCATTTATTTGAAGTACATTAGTTTTAATACGACAGATTCTCCTTTTTTATTTTTTTCTTTCCCTATTGAATGGTACTTAGATAGCACCCTAAATAAAAATTTAGGGGCTCATAATAAAAAATATAATTCCACCGTTAGGGTGAAAAATGCTAAATACTCTTTCCAAAATATTTTGTATCTTATTTTTTGTGCAAACTAGTTATGCGCAATTGATACCTATTACTGAAAATGAATTGTCAGACATGTCAGGTCAAGCGTTTATTAATGTGGATCGCTTACAGACAGCAAAGAATTCTTCAAACCAAACCATTGATACAACCAAAATCACTTTAGGTTTAGATATTAAAACTTCTGTTAACGCTGATCTATTAGATTTAGGTAATTATGAGCGTAATGGAAGTGCAGGCTCTGATATTAGAATTAATGATTTTGCTTTAGGACGAATTGATTCTGATGGAAAAATTGTGCCTTTTGAAATATCAGATCCTTTTATTGAGTTAGCATTTGATACCGATGCTACTGGAAAAGAGAATTTAATTGGATTGCGCTTGGGTTTCGGTGGGGCTAAAGGTGCTTTGTCTGGGAATATAGAATCCTTAACCGGTAAAATTAATATAGATATTTTTGGCAAAGCAGCTCCAGTACGAGCTTCGACAACATGGTTGAATAGGGGGCTTTTAAGCTTAGCAGGCATCTCAGACACTACAATACTCCGCGCTGGCGCTGAATTAGTTCAAGCTAACGGTGTTGCAAATCCTGTGCGGGCAACTACTGTTGGTATTCCTAATGGTGACAACTTAAACTGTGAATCTGGCTGCGGTATACTTACAGGGGTAGCTTTAGCTTTATTAGGGTCTAATAATTGTAACGTGCTAGGCATTGATACATGCTTTCCTATTGATATATATCGTACGTTAGAAGTTGGAAACAAGCAGGCTAATGGTTCATTCACAGAGGCTCCTGGTTTATTTCTATCCTTCTTATCAGAAAAAATTACTTGGGAACCCGGTACTCAACAAGCAGAAACGGGAGCGTTTTTGAATGTGCCAAACGGTGGCTTAGAGGTCGACTTTGAGCAGGCATTTAATGGTATTGAAAGAGCGAGGACTAAATATGTTGACCCATATTATGATTAATTCACTGCGGTTTATTACATTAGCGGTATTGCCGATACTTGCCCATTCTGACCTTATTCCATTGAATGATTCTACGCTGAAAAAAATCGATGGTGAAGGTATTGGTATTATTTTAGAAGATTTTGTATACCAGGCGGGTGAGCAGGCTAATGGAGGCACTTTTGAAATCTCAGGTCTAGAGAATTCAAGCGGCCAATCAGTCGTCCTCGGGATATCTCAATTTTATGTTGCTGGTAGTAATAGTAATCGAGGTGTTAATGTCATTGATAATCCGGTTAACTTAGGGCGTTTACAATATCCTTATAATATTGAATTAAGAGATGGTAATGATATTGCTATCACTGATAAGGCCGTATTGGAATTAGCAGCACCTAAGAAATTAGTGGACCTTAGTTATTTCCAAACATCTAAAGAGAATAGAGTTGAGAGACGATTTCCAGGAAAACAGGCAGCCTCAGGACAGAGGGTTGATAGAATTACGGGGCTTGATGAAACTATTTTTTCTACTAGAGGCAGCGAGCGTGCAGACCTAGGTATTCGTTTTGATCTTGAGGTTGGTGGAACTGATGCCCAGTCTTTAGAGAATCATGTAAAGGGACTAGCAATAGACGGCTCCTATGTTCGTTTATGGGGGGGCGAGGATAGGGTTGAAGCTGAAGTTAATTTTAACTTGTATGCAGAACAAATCGAGTTTAGAGCGTGTGATTCTATCGGTACTAACTGTGGCGATTCGGTTAACTTTAATAATATAGGTATCGAAGCCCAATTAGGGGATGGTAATTTTCAGCCTGTTACTTTTGAAGTGACTTCTGCTGGGCAATTTTCATTCTTAGTTGGCTCATTGGAAGGGAAGTGTCCTATAGGTACAACTGGAGGCTGTGAAGCTGGAAGTGCCAAGCTTAGGCTAGAAGAGTATTATACCAGCGGCCCAAGTACCAATATCTATGTTGATAATGTCCGTATAGGAACTGCACCTGTTAATACGGTTGGAAATTTTGGAAGTTCAACAATTTCTAATTTACAAATTCAATACTTAGAGGTTACGAGTCACGACTTGTAATGCGAGGATAATTTTATGATAAAAATAATAATGCTAATATTGTCCCTTGTTTATGTCTCACATATATTTGCTTTAGAACCTTTAGCAGAAGAAGAATTACAGCAGATTTTGGGACAAGGTGGGGTGTATCTTTCTGGAGATATTACCATTAATGAAACAGGCGGTCCTTTAAATGATGTATCTGATGTTTCAAATCCTCCAATTTGGCAGCAAAACTGTTCGGTAACATCTACTAATAAACGTTGTGGTGCACGTATCGCCGTGAATGCTGGAGATGGTGAAAATTCAGGCTGGTTGGTGCTGGATAATATTCGTGGTCGCTTTTCATTCGAAGGAATGACGTTAAAAACTAGAGTCATCGATACAGGCTTTGGTGGTGATGGTGCGCTGTTTGATAGTGATGTTCTTGAAATTGGATTGCCTAATACCATCAGTTACAGCAATGTGAGTTTTACACTTGCGAATAGCAGTAAAGCTAGACCAACAGATGTAGGTTTCAATCAAACAGATATTTTAAACGTCAAAATTGATGGTGATGTGACTTTACGTGGCAATTTATTGTTATTTCCAACTGGCAATCCATAGGTTTGATTGATATGAATATTAAAAAACTAATTCTATGCTTGTTGGGAACGTTACTCCCTTTTTCAGTTTTCTCACTAGAGAGACTGAGTGATTCAACACTTTCCCGTGTGCAAGGACAATCAGGTCTTACTATTGAACAAAGCCAGCTATTAAATATTGGAAATTTAAGTTATACGGACGATGGGAATAGTTTAAATGTTCAGGGTTTACGTATTTCTTCTCAAACCGATATTAACGCCAGCTCTAGTCAGAAATATGTAATGGATATAACGACGGATGGGGCGCTTTCAGTACAAACGACGATTAATCCAACTCAAATGCATATTGATGGCATTCGTATAAATAATTCTAGCGGTAGCTTCGGTGATTTAACCTTAAATTTTGAGTCTATAACTAATTTTACGATTAGGGGGATGAGCACTGGTGGATTAGAGGGTAGCTTTACCACGGGTATTTCAAATGCAGATATGATTTGGCAGACGAATGGACATGCTATGTCATTTAATAATATTGCTTTTAATGCCAGTGTTAATAATTTCACTTTTGAATACGATGCGATCGATAATACCAAGGGTTTTATTCGAACGGGCTTAGCTCTAGGAATGGATAATTTTGACTTTTCATTCTCTACTGGTGCGCTGAGTTTAGGAGGGGTAAGTTTGGGTGAATTATCAGGTGATTTAGCTCTCTCTGCCAATGCTCAAGTTTTTGGTGGTGGAAGAAACGGAGTGGAGGGCTTAACACTGCATAGCCAAGTAAATATTCTTTCTGATCCAGAAAATTATGTGAAATTTACTGACGAAGGTAACTCATTACTGATGGGGGACTTCAGCGGTTTCTTGAATTTAACTAATCTAACCCTTGATGTTGAATCTGATCATCTGGCTATTGGTTTTGACCAAATGGATGGGGCTTTCAATGCAGGAAAAATTCTAATTGGTGATAGCAGCAGGCCTATCGGTTCAATTGAACTTGATTTTGAGTTTACTGATTATATTGATGCGGGCAATAATGCTAATAACCGCTATAACCGTTTACAGCTATATCCAGGTATCAGAGAACCTGATTTTAATGCAATGCCTACACAAATTAAAACGTATGCAGAAAACTTTTATTCGGGATTGTTGCCGACTAGCGAAGGTTTAAGCATGGCAACTCAATGGAACTTAGCAAATGCAGAGGCCTCGTATATTGATGACGGTCGACGCGTTGTATTCAGTGGTATCGAGAGTTATGGTTCGGCAGATACAACGATCGATGTGCGTGATCAAAAAATTGCCATTGGTATGACTGACTTAAAGGGCTCTTATAGTATTGATGGTTTAAGAGTTGGTAGTAAGACGGCACCTCTACAGGGGGGGGCAGAGTTATTACTCTCACTTGGGGTATATCAAGCGATGGATTTTGATATCGATGGCTTTACTGAAATTACAGCTGGAGGCGTGTCAGGTGGTGGCATTCGCATTGATGGCGATTATTTCTTTAGTAATACTAATATTGGCTTATCGATTGATGAGTATGAAGAGGGCATTTGGGCAACCGGAGTTGAGTATGATATTCACTTGCGTGATATTACGTTTGACGTAGAAAGTGATGGCTTAGAAGTTAACCGCGGTGAACAGTGGAGCACCATGGATATTGCGAATTTGCGCTGGGGAGATAAAACATCAGGAAGAAGCTTAGGCCGCATTAAGCTAGAACGTTTTGAACAAAATTCTTTGCTTGCTATTAGTCCAGGTGGTGCAGGTCAAGTATGTGTTGGTGCTTCAGCAACTTCAGAAGCGGCTTGTGGAAGCGGTGGTGGACGCTGGGAAAACCGTGGTAATCAAGGTATGACCGTCGCCTTAGTCGCAAAATTTGCCGATGAAAGTAAAGGTGTTGGTGATAGTGCAGGAGCTAGAAACCGTTTCACTTGGGAGAATAACCGCAACGAAAGTAGCCTAGGTGAATATGACAATGACTCAGGTACTCAAATTATCTTTGATAATTACAGTACCAATGATGGCCTCGGTACGAGCGATGATAATACTTACGGTTTGAAGGCTAATCTGAATATTGATGTGTATGAAACCAAGGTGTTAAAAAAATCGACTGGAGTGGATGAAAATGGGGTTGTAGGTAGTTTGGGTGAGGAGCTGATTTACGATGATGTTGCTCGTGATTCTTATACTTATGTCGCTTCTCCAAATGCATCTCAGAAGGCACTTCGTCCGCTAGGCTTTGCTGTGCAGGGCAATGTTTCTTTTAAAGAATTAAATATAGATGCTGTGCAATTAAAACATCCTAATATACCAACTCCGCAAACTGTATTTTATGGTGTAGTCATGCAGAATTTAAACCTAACGACCAACTTAACGGCAACCCCTATTCAATAATCCACTTCATAACTAATTTGTTAATTATTCAAGTTTTCGAATTAGTTATGTCGTTTGTTTTTATTAAACAAACGTTCCTTATAAAATTGTCATTTTATTTATTATATCCGTCGGTAAAGAGTGCCAGAAACCCAATAAATCGTTATGCTGGCATCTGAATAGTATCGATTAGGGATAATAATAATGAAAACATTCTCATCGCTGCTGCTCTCATTATCTTTCTGCATATCGTGTGGATTGATTTCAAATGATGCAGTCGCAAGAACACTCACCGACGATGAATTACGTGCACGCGCAATGGACCAAGGCCGCACTTTGCAATCTCGCATACGAGCGCTAAAGAAGCTCTATTCTTACATGCTTATCGATGGAAAAATTCCATCACGAGTTACTTGTGTTTGGGATGTTCTAGGCAGGCAAGGTCCTATCTACACGTCCACAATAGATCAGCAGCTGCGACTTAAGCATTATGGCATTACCATGGCCGTCGAAGCTTATACTGATGAACAAGAAGTGGTTGATAAGCTTATTGCGGGAGACTGTGATACAGGAATTATCAGTGGTGCGCAGGCTAGAAAATTCAATGATTTCACCGGCTCGATAGAAGCATTAGGTGGTGTGCCAACTCGAAAGCATATGAAGTATTTACTGCAAGTACTTGCAAGCACTTATGCACATAAAAAAATGCAGCAAGGAAATTTTCAAATTGTTGGAATTATTCCTATAGGTCCAAATTACCTCTTTACTCATGATGGAAAAAAACCGACATTAAAACGTAGTTTTCGCGGAAAAGCCGCTGCTGTTAATGGTGACGTTTCTCAGAAAGCACTGTATGACGCATTTGATATGACGCAGCTGGATGGTAATAATACAGCGGCGGCCGCCGGTGCCTATAACCTATCGGATGCTGATGTTCTAATGGCACCGCTTGTAGGTTACAACATGTTCAATTTGGGAGCAGGGCTGAAGCATGGATCTATTGTGGATTACCCCTTATCTCAGATGACATTGCAGGTGGTTTCACGTATTGATCGAATCCCCCCAGAGATTGGGCAGTTTTTGAGAGAAGACTTATTTGTTAAGTTAAATATGTTGTATCGGGAGGTTGAAAAAAATACTCGGGAAGTGCCTCGTGAGAAAATGTTTAAATTATCCCCTCGAGAAGAAAGAATCTTAGATACTAAAATCGCATCCATTCGTGATCAAGTAACTGAGAATGGAGGATACAACAAAGGCATGATGAAATTACAAAAGAAGATTCGCTGTAAAATTGATAAAACATTACAAGAGTGTAAAAAATAGTCATTTTCAGAGAGTAGACTGATATGACTGGGATATATGCCGCAATAAAGCGGCATTCATCAAGTAAATAGCAGGTATACATGTTATTAATTTCAATTATGGCGTGAATCTATCTACTATACGCATCGTAGCAAAAAGGTTTGGTGCATGAGACACGCTACGAGATTGGCACCAGCCCCCTCTCACATTATTGAAGGATTGACACATGTCAGCTTATCAAGACGATATCAAAAACGCCGCTACAGCAATCGAAGCTGGTGGTAACTCTTGGGAAACTATCAACCCAGAATCTGTTGCTCGCATGCGCGCTCAAAACAAATTCAAAACTGGTCTAGACGTTGCTCAGTATACTGCTGACATCATGAATGCTGATATGGCTGCTTTCGACGCTGACAAGACTAAGTACACTCAGTCTTTAGGTTGCTGGCACGGTTTTGTAGGTCAGCAGAAGTTGATCTCTATCAAGAAGCATTTCGGTACTACTGATCGTAAATACCTATACCTTTCTGGTTGGATGGTTGCGGCTCTACGTTCTGAATTCGGTCCTCTTCCTGACCAATCTATGCACGAGAAGACGACTGTTGCTTCTTTGGTTAAAGAATTGTACACCTTCCTACGTCAAGCTGACGCTCGTGAACTAGGCGGTCTTTTCCGTGAACTAGACGCAGCTGCTGCTGGCGATAAAGCTGCTGTTCAAGCTAAAATCGACGCTCATCAGACTCACATCGTACCTATCATTGCTGATATCGATGCTGGTTTTGGTAACGCTGAAGCGACTTACTTGATGGCTAAGCAAATGATCGAAGCAGGTGCTTGTTGCCTACAGATCGAAAACCAAGTTGCTGATGAAAAGCAATGTGGTCACCAGGACGGTAAAGTAACTGTTCCTCACGCTGACTTCCATTCTAAAATCCGCGCATTGCGTTATGCTTTCCTAGAGCTTGGTATCGACAACGGTTTAATCTGTGCTCGTACTGACTCTGAAGGCGCTGGTCTTACAAAAGAAATCGCAGTAGTTAAAGAGCCAGGCGATCAAGGCGATCGTTACAACTCTTACCTAGATGTTGAAGAAATTGACGTTGCTGACATGGCTGAAGGCGATGTTTGCTTTAACCGTGACGGTAAACTTGTTCGTCCAAAGCGTCTTCCTTCTGGTCTTTATGAGTTCCGTAAAGGCACTGGTGAAGAGCGTTGCGTATTTGATTCTGTTGAAGCAATCAAAGCCGGTGCTGACCTTATCTGGATCGAAACAGCAACTCCATCTGTTGCCGATATCGCTGACATGATGAACGAAGTTCGTAAAGAAATTCCAGATGCTAAGCTTGTTTATAACAACAGCCCATCTTTCAACTGGACTCTTAACTTCCGTCAGCAAGCCTATGACCGTTTTGTTGAATCTGGTAAAGACGTATCTGCATACGATCGCGCTGACCTAATGAACGCTAAGTATGACGATTCTGAACTAGCTGCTGATGCAGATGATAAAGTTCGTACTTTCCAGTCTGATACAGCTCGCGAAGCTAACATCTTCCACCACTTGATCACTCTTCCAACTTACCACACGACTGCATTGTCTGTTGATAACTTGGCTAAAGAGTACTTCGGTGCTGAAGGTATGTTGGGTTATGTTGCTGGCGTTCAGCGTAAAGAGATCCGTCAAGGCATCGCTTGCGTTAAGCACCAGAACATGTCTGGTTCAGACATGGGCGACGACCACAAAGAATACTTTGCTGGCGAAAACGCTTTGAAAGCAGGCGGCGCAAACAACACTTCTAACCAGTTCTCTTAATTTGAACGTGTTAGCTCTTTAGCCGCTCTTTATTTATAAAAAGCTGCTGAGAAAGTGTTAAGAAAAAGGCGACCTACGGGTCGCCTTTTTTATGTTCTACTACATCCATGTAGTCCAGCCTTCGGGCTTCTACGAAGTTAAAATCAGTTGTCCGTGCTGAATTAGTTTGTCCAAACTAAAATAACTACCTTGAAAAACTCCGCTAAGTTATATCTTATACGTGATATCTACGAGTCTTTATTATTGGGTCTTGCCAAATTGTAATGTTGGAGAGAATTCAAATATTGAGCCAATCTCTTTGGGGATTTTCGGATAAGGATTAGCCGCAAGCGCTGCTTTTTTTGCCCAGTCATCAATCTCTAAATCACCACTCGACTGAATAACATTAATACTGGTTGCAACCGAGCCGTATTCCAATTTAATCTTCAAGCGAACGCGGCCTTGGTATTCGGCCTTGGCTTCAAGTCGCTGTTCTAAGTACTGTTGTAATACGCGTCGATAAGAGGTGTAGGTTGGGTCTTCGCTGCCTTCGAGTGCTTTTACTTGTGCTCGGCTATCACTATTTACCTGGTTACTCTGTTGTGTGTTTGGCTGGGTAGCTGCCACGTCAACTTTCTCGACTAATTCTTTAAGTTTTGTTTCTTGTACCTTCTTGATCGGAACATCTTCAGTTGGCGTACTAAGTGCTTTTTTGTCGCTCTCACTTTTACTGCTGATAATAGGCTGGTTGTGGATTTTTTCTTGAGCTTGTGTAATTTCCCGCTGAAGAGGTTCATCTTGTGCTGTTTTGGAGGGAGTACTTGCTTCAGATATTTGCTCATTATGTTGCTGAGCGATTTGGCCTACTTGTTCTTGTTGAACTAATTCGCGATCTTGTTTATCCAAACGAGCATGGATAATTGAATGCTGTGACAGAATGGGTGTAGGGTGGCTGCCTTTTATGAGCAATAAGCTGTGCACGGCTATTGAAAGTGAAATAGCCAACGCTATTTTTGACGTAGAAGTAGGTGAGCGCACGTTTATTAACCAATCCTTCTTAATATGGCGAGTGTTTTAGTTATGATAATAGACCAGAGTACTAGGCTCTATCTTTTTCGGCAAATAACCGATGTCTGCGGTAGGATTTATAGATTGCGCAGGGTATTATTATCGCCTTAAATCATTCAGCCTAATGTGATTAGCATTAGGATACACCCACTCATTAATGGAGATTTCAAAATGAGCGTATTAGTCGGTAAAAAAGCCCCAGATTTCACAGTTCCAGCGGTACTTGGCAACGGCACAATCGTTGACGAGTTTTCTTTGTCAGAAACCATCAATGGCAAGTACGGCATCGTATTTTTCTACCCATTAGATTTCACTTTCGTATGTCCTTCTGAGTTGATCGCTTTGGATCACCGCATGGATACTTTCACTAAACTAGGTGTTGAAGTAATCGGTGTTTCTATCGATTCTCACTTCACTCACAATGCTTGGAGAAATACGCCAATCAATAAAGGCGGTATTGGCCCAGTTAAGTACACTTTGGCCGCTGATATCGATCACGGTATCGTTAAAGCATACGACGTTGAGACGGAAGGTGGTGTTGCACTCCGTGGCGCATTTATCATCGATAAAGAAGGTGTTGTTCGTTCACAGATCATCAATGACCTTCCACTAGGCCGTAACATGGACGAGCTAGTACGTTTAGTTGAAGCTCTACAGTTCCATGAAGAGCATGGCGAAGTGTGTCCTGCTGGCTGGAACAAAGGCGACAAAGGTATGGACGCTTCTCCAGAAGGCGTTGCTAAGTACCTAGCAGACGAATCTGACAAACTTTAAGTTATAGAAGTCAGTCTATGAAAAGGCCTCGCATTGCGGGGCTTTTTTTTGCCTGTTCATTACGGCCATCTTTGCGCATCAAAAAATCTTATCTAAGCTTAATGGGAATAGATTAAAAGGATAGAAAAATGCCCATTATTCGTATTAGCTCATTAGCACTCTCTGATAATTTAGACATGAAGCAAGTGATGCAAGCACTAAGCAGTGGTATCTCTAGAGATGTAAGAATAGAGCAGGCACAGTTGTCTTTAAGTTGGCAGATTATTGAGGCTAATCACTATATTGCTAAAGGAGAAGTAGCGGAAACACAGCCAAGTCATACTCATCCCATTTTAGTCGAATTGTTAATACCAGAGGTACTGAGCAAAGATTTATCTGAAAAAATCATGCACTCTTTGGCTCATCGACTCGGCAAAGAACTGAACTTTCCTGTGAGTAATATATTCATTTACGAGCGCCAATTAGCCTCGCAGCAAGTATTTGAGGAGGGGATGATCGCTAATTGGGCTTAACTAATTGAGCCTATTTAAATGAGTGTATGACCTGCGAACTTATCGCGATGTAGATGAAGTCAGGTGCTTAGCTTCTAGCGATTTTCTAGTCGATTATAATCAAGTAAGCCTGATTGTAGAGGTTCCTTATTATTGAACCAAGTATGTAATTCATCACTGTGTTTCCAAAAGTTTTTATTATTACGTCGAATACCGAATTGATCTAATAAATTAGCGTAATCGTCTTCATTCTCAAGGGTGCTAATCTGTTCAACAAATTGTTGTAAACGAAATTCATGGACTCTGAATAATACGCTAGGGTAACTACCAATAATGCCAGGTACGATGGTTAAATAATCTTCTTTGGGTAGTAGGTTTATATTTTCTAATAATAAGCTCGAGATGTTGCTATGGCCCGTATTTCGAATCAAGGTAAAGACTTGCTGCTGGCCCAAATTATTCACTAAAGTAATAAGGGAAAGTTCAGGTACTATATTCGCTCGTTCGCCTTGAATTCGATTTATTCTTGCGAGCAATGCACTGTGTTCAAATGGGATACTGGCATTATAAATATCGTATTTATGCGTTATAACTGGATCAAGCTTTTCTTTTAACATGCCAAATAATTCAATCTTTGGGCGTACTGTTCGATAAGGGATTTTTGCTTCGTGTACCACCTGTGTTTCATAGTCAATAAGATGCTGTTTTATACGACTGTTGGTATCTCTATACCAGTAGTCTGCTAACTTGAGGCGTTCATCTTGTGGCAGCAGTGCAAGAAAATTAAACTCACCTTCAATGCGTAGAAAATCCATATAAAGGCGAGTAATCAGTTGGTGGCCAACATTTCCGTAGACATCAAACTCAGCGACTAATAAATAATGGATGCGCTCTAACAGCGGGTAGTCAATGATCCAGGCCGTTTTAGGGTTTTGCCCAACAAATCCTTTAACGACGGTAGAACTATCAAAGTGGCGGAAAATGGTCAGTGCGGCATTAGGGTTCTTTTGATCGCCATCCCAAATATAATCCAGTGGCGACTCTTTTGGTTTAGCAAAACTCTGATTGATAAATGTACTTTTATCACTTAAGTACTGGCTGTGGGATTTAGAAAGCTTTGACCAAGATTTAATGATGGCGCTGTTAACTTTTTCTTCACCAGGTAAACTCAAGTTGTCTCTGTGTTCGGATAAAAATTGATTGTAGTTTGAGCTTGATTGTTTTTCTGGATCGATAAACGCAACCCAAAAATGATCATCAATCACATTCAGAGCGACTTGTCCTCGACAAACGGGACCTTTAATAAATCCCATTATTGTAAATTCGGCTTCTTCTAGCATAAAGCGATAGCGAGAATTCATCGGAATATCTTTGAATACCGCAAGAGGATTTACCGCAATATCAGCGTCGTAACTGGGTAACTTTTTTACGTGATAGTCAGGAGTAATAAATAATTTCTTCATCCACTCTAAACGTTGTTGGTTAAACGCATAAGGTAAGTGCGATTTAGAAACAATCGATTCATTGACGATCTGTAGGCGATAATAAATGCGCTTTACTTTAGGGTCGTCATACGGACGGCGAGTTGCAATAATATCGATCGCCTGCGGGGCTGGAGTGGATGATCGTACGAGCTTGAAATAGTATTTCGGTTTTTCGGTTTGAGGTTGGGTGGTAAATAAAGGCTGCCTAGAAAAATAAATATTGGCTAAAAATAAATGTTCATAAATATAGCGACTACTGAGCTGATGCTTTAAAGACGATTGATTAAAGAATGTTTCCCAGTGTTTAATTTGTTCGCTTATCTCTTTTGGAGGCATTTGCTGAGCGACCATAGGAGAGCCTTTTTTCAACCATTCGGCCAAACGATTGTGTTCGCGATCGGTTAATCCAGGTAAGCCATAAGGCATTCCCCATAATGGCTCATTTTTAGATGCACTGTCGAACTCATCGATGCTAGCACACTGTTGTTCTCTATTTAGACCTAATGAAAAATCATCATTTAAAATGCGACCCTCGGGTAAGGGATGTTGTTTTTTTAATTGTAAGAATTGATAAATTAGGCTGCGTTCTAAATTAATATTGTCGGTTTGATTACGATCGTTAAGCACATTGAAAAAACCTTTCGTTCGCCACTCATCGACACTGCTAGCATCAATCCCTAGGCGAGTAGGCTCACTGTTTAATATTCGAGTACCATTATAAACGCGGTCTTTATTAGCACCGCGCTCGATCCCTGCTGCTGACGATAACTTTAATTGGCAAGGAGCGTCATAGCAACCATGACAAACAACACAGCGCTTATCAATAAGGGGTTGTATGTCATTTAAATACGCTTGCCCTAAATCAGAGTCTTGATGAACTGCTCGGTTGGGAGGATCAACTTTCCCGAAGAGCTTATCCAATTCAAAGTAATCAATACTTATTGAAGCACAACCCCCTAAAATAGCGGTTAATAGTAAGTACTTAGTCAGTGAACTGAGGCGGGAATATATCGTGTATTTCATAGTCTGTAAAAACGTAACGAACCAAGCTGCAGGATAACAAAATTCGTTAACGAGTTAAACAAACAGCATTGAAGCCTGACTCTGTCATAATATAAGCCGCAACTTCACTGCGACGACCACCATCACAATAGACGACGTAATGAAAATCATGATTCATGGTATTGAGCTTTTCACGAATATGATTGAGAGGGACATTCTCACTATTTTTTAGAGGGTCGTGACGGAACTCTTGTGGGCGACGAACATCAATTAGCACCGTTCCCGAATCACCTTCATCCATTTGAATGTGCAGCTCTTCCATTGAAATTGACTTAATAATAGGTTTTTTCAATAGCTCATCAAAATCAACTTTGTCTAAAACCATTAGCGTGCCGTTGCTGGCCATGGTGACGGTTGCATTACGGACACTTTCGGCAATGAGAGCATCTTCACCAAAGCAATGTCCTGTTTGAATGGCCGCTAATACTTTTTCTTTATGTCCATAGCCTTGTGTGACAATCGCCCGCCCGCTTTTAATTACGTAAAACTCTTGCCCTTGTGCTTCTTCTTTAACGATAATTTCGCCGATTTTTACATCACGTTCTGTAAATCGAGCCAGTAATTTTTGAATATTGGCGGGTGGAATACGTGTAAATAGAGGAGAGGTCAGTAGTGCATCCATCCAATCGAGTGCATCAGAAGCATTTAAATCTGGGTCTTGCTCTTCTAACTCTTCTGAAAGTTGCGACCAGGTTGTGACAAGATCAAGGTAGTCACGATTAATACTGTAAAACTGGCACGGTGATGTTGTGATCGCAGACGTTCGATGAATATGCGAGCTGTTATCTAAGGCTAGGTAGTTATCATCGCTGTTTGCGGCCACTTTCGTGATGTTAAAATTCTCGTCCGCTAAGTCAATATCACCACTGATCAGGAAGTGGCATTCATTGTCTTTATTACCGCGCTTAAAAAGAATCTTCCCTTTCTCTAAGGTATGCACCCGAAACTGGTTGGTTAAATCTTCAATACACGCGGCCGTTAAATAATCAAAAGGGATGAATCCCTTTAGCTGCTTTGAATTGATACTGCTCGAAGTTGTCATACTAGTCTTCTTAAAAATGTTACTGCCAATGTAATCGTTACTTTAACTATAGCTAAACTTGCAGTTAGGGGAAATTCTTAAGTAAATTCAATGCTCCGAGGCTCAGGAGTTAGGGCTAGGGGATCAAACAGACTGATCGGGCAGCTGAATATGTTCTAGCAAGTTTCTAGGGTGCGTATTCGGGCTAAAAGGGATACGACCTAGGCAAGGGGCTTGAATGTGTTGTTCAAGATAGAGAAGGTTAGCGTCTTGTTCGCTCATGTTGGCATCAATGTGATTCGCCACCCAGCCGATAAAATTGAGACTAGAGGCGAGAATCAATTCCTGAGTTAACAATGCGTGATTAATACAGCCTAGTTTCATACCGACGACAAGTATGACATCGTGATTCAGCTGCTGAGCAAAGTCAGCCAGCGTATTGTTTTCATTAATGGGGACTAGCCAGCCTCCGGCCCCCTCTATTAGATGTAAGTCTGCCTGCTGTTCTAGCGCTGGCTTACAGCGATCGAGTAAGTTAGTTAATGTAAGCGGTGCTTGGTTTAGCTCGGCGGCAATGTGCGGAGCTATAGCTTGAGGGAAAGCAACGGGGTTGTGAATAGCATAGCTTTGCTTAATGCTGCTTGCGGCTTGCAGCAACAAAGCGTCATCGTTGTGCCATTCACCGGTGGGGCTTTGCTCTGTGGACCAGACGCAACCTGCGGCAATGGGCTTAAGTCCAAACGATGAAAGGCCTAATGATTGAGCTTTGTATAATAACATTGATGCGACCCGTGTTTTCCCCGCATCGGTGTCGGTGCCCGTAATGAATAATTTATGCATGGAATACAAACTCAATAATTAAAAGTGATGGTTAGCGTTTACGGGCAATGATCCAAATAAGGTCATAGGTGAGTGGTAAACTCTGTTCAGAATTACAGACGTCACGATACGATTTCTCTAGTTGCCTCAAGCGTTCACGTCCACCTAACCCAGGTCTGCGCCCAGAATTTACATTCGTTGCACCAATGGCTTTTAATTCTTTTAATAAACGGGACAAGCTTTCGTGCTGCTGTACGATTTCCTTTTGTTGAATGATTTCAATATCAAAGAAAGCCTCGCATTGCTCGATAATTTGTTGCTTTGAACTGAACTGATTAACATGAATAAATGGGTCTACTTGTTGCCAAGCGGCTTTCAATTCATGCATGGTTCGAGGGCCCAGTGTTGCAAAAGCAAACAAACAACCAGGTTTTAGCACGCGCTGAGCTTCATCAAATAAGTCACGTATTTCCTCACTCCACTGCACCATTAAGTTTGAATAAATCCCATTGAAACTATTGTTAGCGAAAGGTAAGTTTTCAGCATCGGCGGTTACTGCGTGAAACGGACGTTGGGTGAGTTTTTCGTTACTGGCAAGACACATACCATGAGCGAGATCGGCTCCTGTAATATATTGTGCCCCCTGTTGTAATAGCGTCGGTACAGCAAAACCTGTACCGCAGCCAAGATCTAGCCAATGACCTGACATGCTTTCTTGCGTACGGAGATGTAATTGCTCTATGTGCTGTGCGAGTTCTAGTGCCGAAAAGTGTTGGATGCGTGCCGCTTGATCATAAGACTGAGCCGCACGACTGAATTGACTTGCAACTTGCTGCTTCGCTCTTTGCTCACCCTTTACTGCTTCGCTTTGTTTGGCGTTTATATTCAGTTTGTGCTGGGCGCTGCTCGTTATAGAAGGTTCAGATAAACAGGTAGTCATGGAAGGATTCATAAGCTCCAAATCGTGATAGAAAGTCTTAAGCACTGTCGGACTCAACATTGAGTTTAGAATAAACGGCCCATAAATATTTCTGAATCATTTCAGGCATTTGAATAAATAAAGCATGACAGGCTGCTTCTATTAATACTGAATGACCTTGGCCGTGACTATGAGGAGGAGCAACCAAAGCATCATGCTCAGCCAGTAAATGCAGGCATAAGCAATCGGCTTTTGGCATGGAAGTAAAATCGTACTGATCTAACCAACGCAGTTGTTTTCCCATGGCCAGTGACGCCTTTTCCTGTTGGTGGGCCAGCAATCGAATAATGCCTTTAGGGGCTTTGGTTCCTTGAGCGCATAGGGCTAATAAGCGTACTTGAGTCTTTTGTGGCTTATCGTCGAAGCTTGCAATAAAGCCGTTAAATCGAATTTGCGGCATACCATAGGGCCATTGTGGTGCTCGACAGAATTTAGGGGCTGTTGCCAGTGTAACGAGTGCAGCAGGTGCCGGCTGGCAATGGGCCACGGCTTCGGCTAAGGCGCCACCTAATGACCATCCAACTAAAATGGCATTTTGAGGAAGTGCTTGGCAAATTTCTTCAACCGCATCATCGAAGTGCTCATGATCAGACCAGCGATACCAATAATGCTGCCCTGGTAAATTGTGGGCGAGCTCTGTGAATACTTCAGCTTTAAAACCCCAGCCAGGGAACCATACCCAAGCTTGCGGGCTGTTACATTCAGAAGAAAATGCGAACTCAAGCGCCATAATCAGTCTCCACCTTCATTAAGCATCAATAGGGTAACCAGAGCGGTCAATAAATGATCGATATCTCGTTCAGTATGGCTGGCCGTTAAGGTTATGCGTAATCGAGCACTGCCTTTTGCGACGGTGGGGGGACGAATGGCAGTCACTAAAATTCCTAGCGGCTTTAACTGCTGACTAATTGCGACAGCCTTTGCATCATCGCCGATTAATAACGGCTGAATCGCGGTAGACGACGGCATAATATTAAGCTCTAAATACCGCGCTTGTTGGCGAAAATAAGTAATGTTTGAGGCTAAAACTTTTTGTCGTTCGCCACTCATCACAATGGCTAAATTGTCTTGCATCGCACTGGCTAAAGCAGCAGGTAATGCTGTGGTATAGATATACGGGCGGGCGAATTGAATTAAGTATTCAATTAAGTCTTCAGAACCCGCCACAAAAGCCCCGTAACCCCCCAATCCTTTACCTAAAGTGCCCATGTAAATAGGGACTTGTTTGGATGATAAGTTTTGCTCGGCAATGCTGCCTGTATATTCGCCATTGCCCAATACACCAAATCCGTGAGCGTCATCAACCATTAATAGTGCTTCATGTTGCTGGCATATATCTGCAAGTTCACTCAGGTTTGCTTGATCACCATCCATACTGAAGACTGCGTCTGTTGCGACCAACGAAAGGCTGGATAACATTTTTTCTTGTTCGAGAAAATAGGCTAGATGAGTACTGTCGTTATGGCGATAGCGTCGCATTTTACAGCTACTAATAAGGCCACCATCAATCAGCGAGGCGTGATTTAACTTATCTTGATATAGGTGATCTTGGCGATTCAATAGGGTTTGCAAAACGGCTAAATTGGCCATGTAACCATTAGCAAACAATAACGCGCGAGGATAGCCAACAGAGTGCGCTAAGGCTTGCTCGAGTTGCTGGTGGGCTTGGCTATGACCACATACTAGATGAGAAGCACCACTGCCCATGCCCCAGGTCTTGGCGGCAACCATTAAAGACTCTGATTGTTGAGCCAAACCGAGATAGTCGTTACTGGAGAAATTCAATAGCGACTGGCCCTCTAAAATAATACGGGCGCCTTGTGGGCTAGCCACATTGATACGCTGACGCCAAAGGTTGTCTTCTTTGCGCTGTTGAATCGCCTGTTGAATACGTTGCTGCCAAGACATGCTATTGAATTAATCCCAAACTCGACTTAATGAATAGAGGGCATCATAATGCAGGAAATAAAACAGTCAACCTAGTTTGGCTTGCATGGTTTACTAATGGTGAATTACAGATGAAGAGCACTTCCGAACCTATATCAACGAATCAGCTTGCCGCCGATTTTAGTTTTCAAACGTCAGCGTCAGACGCGCTCGCCTATGATCAGCAGCACCTTTGGCATCCTTATTCATCATTTGCTAATAAAGAACAAGCAGTTTGGCCCGTAGAATCTGCAAAAGGCGTGTACTTGACCCTCGCTGATGGCACAGAGTTAATTGATGGTATGTCTTCGTGGTGGTCAACGGTACATGGTTATAGCCATCCAAGAATGGTCAAGGCGATCAGTGAGCAAGCCGCAAAAATGTCTCATGTTATGTTTGGTGGCCTAACGCATGAGCCCGCGATCAACCTGGCGTATAAACTGGTACAGCTAACCCCAGAAGGATTGAATAAGGTGTTCTTGTCCGATTCGGGTTCTGTTGCCGTCGAAGTCGCTGTGAAGATGGCTATTCAATATCAGCAAGCCCGAGGCAAGTCAGAAAAGACGAAATTGATTGCTCTAAAAAAGGGATATCACGGCGATACGTTAGGTGCGATGTCGTTATGCGACCCAACGACAGGGATGCATCACTTATTCAGTGATTTATTGGCGCAGCAATTTTTTATTCGTGAGCCACAAATAACATTTGATCAGGCTTGGCATGACGAAGACATAGAGCCTTTACGCCAGTGCCTAGAAAAAAATCATCAGAAAATTGCCGCCTTAATACTCGAGCCTATTGTCCAAGGGGCCGGAGGTATGCGTTTTTATCACCCAACTTATTTAAAGCGTGCGCGTCAGCTTTGCGATGAATACGACGTGCTATTAATCGCCGACGAAATAGCCACAGGTTTTGGTCGCAGTGGGAAATTATTTGCTTGTGAGCACAGTGGTATTAGCCCAGACATATTATGTGTTGGCAAAGCCTTAACCGCGGGATACATGACGTTAGCAGCGACCTTAACCACGGATCATATTGCAGACACAATCAGTGCAGGGGAAGCCGGTTGCTTTATGCATGGACCTACGTTTATGGCAAACCCCTTAGCGTGTGCAGCAGCCAACGAAAGCTTGTCTTTATTAATCGATAATAATTGGCAAGCACAGGTAGAGCGTTTAGAAAGAGGGTTAGAGGCAGGCTTATCACTCGCCAAAACATTAGATGCCGTCGCCGATGTTCGGGTATTAGGGGCTATCGGTGTGATTGAAATGAAAAAAGCGGTTGATATGAAAAGAATCCAACCAGCATGCATTGCCCAAGGTATCTGGTTGCGGCCGTTTGGAAAATTAGTTTATATCATGCCAGCCTATGTGATGACTGACGGTGAATTAGAAAAATTGACAGCAGGTATCTTAAAGGTATTAAAGTCAGGGCAATTTTAAGAAAATAACAATAATTGATTAAAATATATCCAAATCAAACGCTACACTAATACTGTTACAGCTGATCTGCCTGTGCTGTATCCATTCTTTATTAGGTGACTGATGGTAAAGGGTGCGAGCCATACAGTTGTCCCGCTGTATGCTCGGGTTTAACTCTCGAATTTACGATGCTTGTTCCCGGATCGTAAATCCGAGAGTTTTTTTCTATGTAGCTTCTGCTTGTACCTCACGTTGTATTTCCTCATTGCACTTTCTCATTGTACTTTCCCTATGATCATTATTACACTGAGTCATCCTTTTTAGATGAACCACGTTCATTATGGCAATTATTTGGCAAGAAACCCGTGATGGCATTTGTTATCAAGTTCGCACTGCAGGAAAAACAATACGCTTGTATACCGATAACGTGTTGCACAGCCAATATAACCCAGCAAGAAAATTAACCGGCAGTGTATGGGATTTATTATTTCTTCCCGCTTTATGTTTATCGCAAGATAAACCACTTCGAGTTCTAGTATTGGGTGTTGGAGGCGGTGCGGTTATGCACATGATGAATGATTTTTGCCAATGTGAAAAAATAATAGGCTTAGAGCTAAATCCAACGCATATTGAAATTGCAAAAAAATATTTCTTGTTAAGCAATAAAGTTTTTGAATTAATAGAAACAGACGCGATTGCATGGGTTGAAAACTATCAGGGTGAAAAGTTTGATGTGATTATTGATGATCTTTTTTATGAAGAAAAAGGAGAACCAATCAAGGTCGCAGCACCCAACGCAACTTGGTTTTATTATTTATACAGTCAGCTAAAACCAAAAGGTTTAGTGGTTATGAACTTTGTAGGCCGCCATAGTGCGATGAGTTCTTCACCGCTACACGATGAGAATGTGCAAAAACTATTACCGTATGGCTTACATCTAACCACTCCATTTTATGATAACCATGTACTGGCTTTTTCCAGTCAGCTATTGCACAGCCGATCAATAAGAAAAGCCATTAATCAGCACGAAACACTCAATGCACTAAAGCAAAATTTACGCTTTGCGTGTCGAAACTTTAGTCGTTAGTCACAGTTAAATAAGCAGTTAAATATTAGTCGCAGTTAAATAAATGATTACTATAATGGCAGGAATTATTACGATATAAGCCAGCATTAGAGCACGCCATCGGAACTCAATATCCTTTAACCCCATGAACCTATCAACAACAATCTGGCTTTTTATAACGGTAATAGCCAGCGCTAACATTATTAAAATATTCGAAGCCATATTCAATTGCGATAACATAACGGCTATTAATGTCAGTAACAGTAGCAATACCCAGTTAAGCGTTAAAGATGAAAAAAGAGAAGGTTTTAAATCTTTGTTGGTATTAATCATCATCAGCTGCCTAAATAATATAAACCAAGGGAAAAAGAATAATCCAAAGTAGATCAACCATGTGCCAGTAGCTTGCCCCTGACTCTAGGGTTGATAAGTCAGATTTCACATATTCAGGATTGTTTAAGCATATGGCCAAAATAGCGAGTATCACCATGCCGAGTAATACATGCATAAAGTGAAAACCCGTAGTGAAAAAGTAGAACATATAAAAGTTGTTGCTCGATAGACTATACCCTTGCTCTATCAGCTGATCATACTCCCACATTTTACTTATCACATAGATAAACGCGACCGCGATGGATAGCCAGAATCCTCTACGGCACGCAATCGCATCGCCTTTTTTAGCCGCTTGAATGGCTAACGCTAAAATATAGCTGCTACTGATCAGTGCGAGAGTATTAATTAACCCCGCAATTGGGTGAAGCGTTGTTTTCCCTGCATCAAACATTTCAGGGTTGTGGCTGTCCATCCACGCAAAGCCAATAAAAAATATGGCAAAAACGGTCAGCTCAGCAAAAATAAACAGCCATATCGCAAGATCCCCAGGCAGTTCTTTTTGCGGTGAAGTCATTGTCTCGCTCATTATCTACGTCTCTATAGTTGGTCATGACTATTATTCTGACACTTAGGGCTTGTTAAGTTTTAACTCCGCCAAGCTTTAACTATAGAGGAAGAAGGGTCATCTTATCTTGAGGTCAGTCAAGATTAACATCAGTGGGTTAGGGCTAATCTTGCTGTAAGCGAATTTTCTTAATAAAATAAGTGGTATAAGTTGCAATCGCGACTGCACTGATTAGATCAATAACAGGAAAAGACCACCAGATGCCATCAACGCCATATAGGGTTGAGAGGCACCAGAGTATTGGCAATAACAAAATATAATTATGCAGGGTATTGAGAATAATCGCAGGCCCAGAAAAACCTAATGCTTGAAATAAAGCAGGGCAAATCATGCTAATGCCTATAGTTATAAACCCAATAAAAACGATACGGGCAATATCGGCTGCGGCTTCGATCAGCGCTTGATCTTGGCTAAATAATTGAAATAAATGATGAGAACCTAACATCATAACCAGTGACCAAATCAATGCATAGGCCGTGCTTAATAACAGTGCGACTTTTAATACTTGAATCACTCGGTCGTAACGTTGAGCGCCGTAGTTAAAACCCGCGAAAGTTTGAAAGGCGATCATCATGCCCAGAACCGGTAAGAAAATGAGCATGAAGGTGCGGTTTAAAATGCCGTGGGCACTGATTAATAGCTCAGCTTGATCTCCGCCGACTTGAACCAATATGATGTTTACAATTAATAGCATCATCGCGAAACCCATATACGATAGAAAAACGGGCATGCCTAATAGCACGGTTTCTTTATGAATTTTTGGCATAAAGCGAAAATGATCAAAGGTAAATGAAATGCGATGAGTCACTGTTTTTAAAAGATAGATAGCGTAGAAAAAAGCGGCGGTAATAGAAATCGCAGTTGCCCAAGCAGCACCAGAAACACCCCAGCCGAAGACCAGCAGAAATAAAGCATCTAGCGCAATATTTAGCAGTGCCATGGAAGCCATCAATTTGAAGACCTGAATATTTAGCCCCTGAGCGCGTAAACCTTCACTCAAAGTTCCATGGCAAAAACTGATGACTCCGATCGCAGCAATCGGGGTCAGGTAATCAATGGCGTAGGGCATTAGCGCTTCTGGCAATGCTAATAGAGTAAAAATCTCAGCACGAAACGCCACGATAATGATCGAAAGTATTAACCCGACCCATGCTGCTAATACCAACGACGCGCTAAAAACCATGCTGGCTTCATCGTCTCGATTAGCCCCTAAATAGCGAGAAATAATCGAAGCCATACCGCTGCCTAACATGGCACTAATGCTGATCATAATCATCTGAATGGGAAAAGCCGCCGATACACCACCGATGGCGTTTGTGCCGACTACGCGACTAATAAAAATAGCGTCGACAAAATTAAATAAACCATTAATCAGCAGGCCAAAGATAATGGGCAGCGCCATCTTGATGAAGAAGGGGGCGATTGGCGCAGACAAGATGGCTGGAACTCTGTCGCTAGCAACGAACTCTTTTTTAGAAACGGACATAATGACCTTAAATAATAAAGACTTTAGCAGATTTACTCTTCAATGCCGATATGGTTAATACATTCTCTGCTACTGATGTTTGGTATAGTAAGCAGGAATTAGCAGGCCTAAGCAGAAGTGAAAACTAGAAAGATGAAACAAGCACTCATACCTGAATTTTATGATTTATCCGAACGTATTCTAAATAGCGGTGATGGTTATTGGGGAAATTTAGGCTATTGGCAGCCAGGTAATGATTATTCTATGGCATGCGAAGGGCTAGCTCGACAACTGGCGGCTGCCGTTGACCTAAATCCCGATAGTCGGGTTTTAGATGCTGGATTTGGTTGTGGCGATCAACTATTACTGTGGCTGCGAGATTATCATATTGAATATCTTTGCGGGATTAACTACTCCATCAGTCAAACTGAATTAGCCCAGCAGCGTTTATCACACGCTGGCTATCATGATGCTGCCAATAATATTCATCAATCGGATGTAACGGTATTATCTGAATTTACTGAGGTGACGACAAAAAACATTAATACCGTGTTAGCGCTAGATTGTGCTTACCACTTTCCTTCACGAAAAAAATTCATTAATGATAGTTATAAAATTCTCAAGCATGCAAGCAATGATGATAATAAAACGATAGGATTTACTGATATTATTTTAGCGGAGACCGCTGCGGGTAATAAAATATCTTGGGAGAAAAGATTATTTTTAAATATTATGCTGCGACTCTCCCAAATACCGCAACATAATATAATGACTTTGTCAGAATATGAAAACCAATTAAAGCAAGCAGGATTTGAGCATGTTGTTAGTCAAGATATCAGCGATCAAGTATTCCTGCCATTTGGTCACTGGTTAAATTCTCAGGAAGATAGCATTAAAAAAGCAGCGGGTAAGCGCTCGGTATGGCTTAAGTATAAAATCACGACGGTATTCCTTGCTTGGGCTTATAGAAATCAAGTATTACGCTATGTGATTGTGAGCGCTGCGGTTGAATCATAGTTATGAGCTAGAGCCTACAAAGTGCGCTATAACGACCTAGTTTATTTATAGTCGAAAAACTTTCTTTGATCTTTTCCAGGGCTTAAAGCATTCACTTTATTAGGATGCTTATATTCTCGCCAACCTGAAACATGCTTACCAATATTTACATGCGGAAATTGTGCGTCCTTATCATGTGGAATATCTAAAAATCTTAATAGTGTATCTAAGCTTTCTTTATCGCTCATATTAATCATTAATAAATCATCACGGTGAGCAAAGTATTCTAATACCTGACTTTTATGAGTGCGGTAACAAGTGGCTAGGTGTTCTTCGTTAAAAGCCTGTTCGTTTAATATGAGTTGTTTAGACGAGTTATTTTTAATGTATAAGTGAAAGGCTTCGTTAAAGCTGCGTTTCAGTATCGGATTAAAAATTCCCGCTTTAGGCTCTAGATTGATATACATCTTTTTTAATAACATCTGAATCGAAGGAATCCAGTCTGCCAGAGCTCTGTCTAAATACACAAACTTTGAACCCGGAAATAGCGTATCTAACTCTGGGTAATCACAAAAACAAGGGGAGTCTGAAAGTACATCGGCTAACTCAAAGGCTTGCTTAGTATAAGCGGTATGAGCAACCTTAAAACCATAATCCAGCATCGCAATACTGATGCTGGTGGTGCCTGTTCTGGGTAAACCGATGATAAAAATTTTGTTCATGATGGAAGTCTGGTAAAAGAGAAGATGTTAGCACATTAGACATAGACTGCTTTAATCAAATAGATGAATACTATCATTCCATTACTTCGCTAGAATCAGAGGAGTCGTTATGTAATAACTGATTAAGATCAGCGATTGCTTTGTTGTGATAAGTTTCGGTGTATTCCTGCATATAAATAACTGTTTGTGATCTTAGTTTAAGGAAATGTTTCTTTAAATAAGCTTCTAAAGGGAATGGTACGAACCAAGGTGTCATTTTTAACAGCAGCTTGTAGAGAGTAGGTTTTAGTATCATTTTTAATAGCGATGCAACGATTGAATTATCTATCTGTGCGGGTAATAGTACTTGTTGTGCAGCACTGAGTTTTTGTAATAGAACGGGTGAGTTTCCTAGTCGTTTAAATTCCCAATTTGCAGCTTCTAAGGCGCATAAAAAAGTCATGATGAATGTCGATGGTAGGCGTGACTCATCAATAGCATTAGTAACCGCTTTCGCTGGAATTCCAGAGCCTTTAAATAATGATACTATCTTTGATAAGTGAGTGTTTTTATCGTTTGTGCTTGAAGAAATCGGCATTGGCATTGGTGGTAGATAATAGGCAATTCCTGCTGGAGTTATACTATTATTGACGTCATTCGTTTGATAACTAACTAAGTTAATCATGCCTTTGAATATGCTTTCTTCAGGAATAACTTGGCTTAAATGTTTAAAATCAGTCGCACTGGGTTGTAGCATTAATAAATCAGCTTTTGACGACTGTAGATTCTGATTTATGAGCTCGAGAGGCAGTTGGCGTAGTGCATTCGAAGAAATAGCGAGGGCGACAATATCAAAAAAATGGGTTTGATCCCAGTCTGTTATGGTTTCAAAATCCTTAAAATACTGCGGTTTTTTTAATTCTTTATCATTGTTTAAATGATAAAGAATAATACCTGTCCGCTTTTCATTTTCTAGGGCTTGTTGATACTTATCTTTTACCAAAAACGTTACTTTATGACCCGCATTTGCAAAATAATGACCATAAACCACACCAACTGCACCAGCACCTACCATTAAAATATTCATTTTGTTGCCATCTCACCAAAGACAGCTTGCAGGCTACGAGGAACAAGCCGAAGACCTAATACAGAGAGCTTATATAAAAGTCCGGGAACGACACTACCTTGGCCTTTGGCTAAAGCCTTTAAACCAGAGCGTGCAACACTATCACTCGACATAATGGCAAGATTTCGCATCCCTTCAATTTTTTGACCTGAAACATCCATAAATTCTGTTGCTGTGCCTCCTGGGCATAATGCCGTAATACGAATATTATCGTGCTTGAACTCTCTAACTAAAGAGTCTGCAAGATTTAGAGAATATGCTTTAATCGCAGCATAAGTAGCAAATTGTGGACCTGGTAAAAAGCCTAAAAGTGACGAGACTAATAGAATGTAACCTTCTTTACGCTGTCGCATGTCCTGACCGAACAAGTAGGTCAACTCCGTTAGCGTTGTTACCATTAATTGAATCATTTCTTGATGCACCGATAATGGAATATTTAACATATAGCCATGTTTTGCGAAGCCAGCATTATTGATCAGAATGTCGACTTTAACGCCCTGCGCTTGGCACTGATCATAAAGAGATTGTGCAGAGCCTGCGATCGATAGGTCGACGCTCAAGGTGATTACACTGATGTTATATGTTTGCTCAATTTCATGTTTTAAGCTTTCAAGACGATCCGTGCGACGGGCGACTAATACAAGAGGACAAGATAAGGCGGCTAACTGTCTTGCCATTGTTTCGCCGATTCCGCTGGAGGCTCCAGTGATAAGTGCAGTTTTACCGGTAAGACGATTCATGGGTGAGTCCTGTTGTTATTATTACAATTCTACAGTTTGATATGTATCGAAGTAATAAACTTTAAAATACAGTTCGATAATTGTCAAACTATTAATTAATGATATTTTTGATTACACTGTAGAGATAATTGATTTGAAGTGAGGTCTTGGGTGAGTAATTCTAAAGAAAAGCTGGATGTTAAGAGGTTAAGCCGCACCTTTAAGGCACTTTCAAATCCGAATCGTTTACAAATCTATTTAGAAGTTCTTGCCCATCGCCATTCTGGTATTGCTGCGCCAGAAGCAGGTTGTGGAATTGCAGATTTGATTGGTAAATTAAGTGTGGGGGCGCCAACCGTCTCTCATCATGTTAAGGAATTGGTCGATGCAGGCTTAGTGAGTGTCGAAAAAAACGGCAAGTTCGTGACTTGCCATTTAAATGAAGCAATGCAGCAACAATTAAGTGCTTTTTTTAAAGGGTAGCGTTTAAACCAGTAAACATGATGATATTCGACCTAGATCTGTTTCTGTATCAGAGGTGACTTCCATCGCGATCGCGATTCCGTGATCTGATATATTTCTAAAAGCGCTAATATGAGGTTTACAATCGGCTTCTCGCCAAAAAATTGCAGCCCTGATTAACTTGGGGCTCGTGATGATTTCCTTATCGGTTACTTGGACCAAGTATGAATCGATTTTAGTTCTATTAACGAAGGTGGTGACTTTAATGGCGAATGGCATCTTGCTTCCTTGCAAAAGTGTGATTGGGTAACGGCTAACAGATACACCCCAAATCATATTCTATCTAACGCATCCAGCGTGAGCATTATAAAAGACTCGCTCTTATTGCTATATGCAGTAACTATCCATAGTTATAGCTATCACTAACTATTAATAAGGATGATATCTTATCTGACTTTGGCTCAGGATTAAATACGACGAAATAACGAGTGCTGAATGCGAGATATTGGTTATTATTTAATGTGACAAGCTGTGATGGTGAAGACCATTATGTTGATGAATGCTTGGATCGTTCAACAGTGCTTTTTAACGCACCTGCCTAATTATGGGTTGATAAAAAGTACAGGTTGATCAGAAGAAAATTCGATAGCAACACATTATATAAGAGGTCTGTATGTCTTCTAATTTGTTAGCCATAACAACTTATCTGTTGTTCTTTTTCAGTGCACAAGTTCAAGGTGAAATTTATCAGTGGGTAGACTCGCAGGGACGTGTTCAGTTTTCTGATAGACCTACCGAAGATTATGATGCTATGGGTTATACCCGTCAGTCATCAAGTCAGCAGGCGACTGAAGCCTCTGGCTTTCGGAGTCCAGAAGATCTTGAAGCGATTGCTGAAAAATTAAAAAAAGATCGATTTAAACGTGAAAAATTGAGGAAGAAAGCGACAAGGGCGCGGGTTAAAAAGAATGAAAAACGCGAGAAGCGTCTAGCCACGGCTGAGAAGCGGAAGCTAGACTGTCAAAAAGCTCGAGATAATGAAGATCTTGCCTTTAGGCAGAGAATTAAATCACAAAGCTTAATTAAAATGCGTAAGGCTTTAGCCAATCATGTTAAAAAGAGCGAAACTCGTCGAAAAAAATGCAGTAAGTAGCCTAATCAAGAGCTCCAAAGTTAAGTGCAACTAGCTAAGTGTTAAGACTGAACATCGTATGGAATAGATAAAGACAACTGTAGCCCACCGGTCTCTGCGGTAGAGGACTCAATCGTTCCATTTAATAAATCAGTAACGATATTCTTTACTTGATACATTCCAAGTCCTAGTTTCTTGTTAATACCTCTCGCCTTAGTGAAAAAAGGTAAAAACAATTGGTCTAACTCTTTTTCAGGTAAATTCTTACCGTTATCCGAGAAGATAATATGCAATTTATTATTTGTTGCTTGTATTTTAATACTAATAATCAGGGGTGATAAATTTGTCTTGGGATAATGATCCAAACTATTGATGATGAGTTGATCAAATATAAGATTGAAAGCGCTGGGGTACGAGTTGATGGTTATCTGATTAGGAAAATCTAATATAAAGCGAATCTGATGTTTAAATAAATTTACTTTATCGAGAATTAACGGGTTTAAATCAAATCTACTTTTAGGGTGCTCCTCCGCATCTATTTTCATACTTCTGAAAATGTTAGTTAAGCTGCTCAGCGCCGAAGTAGAAGACTTAATAGTACTAATTGCGATAGCTTGGTCTTCCATCCGTTCGTGAAAATCTGATGCATTCAAGGTTGAAGGTGCACAGTTTTTGAACTGGTCAGTTATGTCAGATAAATAAGAATTAGAAAGACTAATATTACCAATCGGCGTATTCATTTCATGACAAACCCCTGTAATCAATTGCTGTAGAGCGATCATCTTTTCTTGTTTCTCATGCACAAGGGCTTGTTTGGCATGAATACGATCTAATTGTAATCTTTGAATTCGTTTACCTAATGCAAGAGATAGTAAGATAATTTCTATAAATGATCCTATTTGATAGCCATATTGAGTGAAGAAATTAGTCGGTAACACACCCAAAGTACGTAAGTTTGCAGTAATCGTTCCTGTAATAAAAACCGCCCATGCAATGGTAAATAGTCGGGCAGAGGATTGTTTTTTACGCCAGTATTTTAAACTAAAGTAAAAGGCAGAGGAGGTAATGGTAATACTTAATAAATTTTGAATCGGAATAAAAGCTTTATAAGGAATTATGGGAATTAAAATTAATGTTAATACGGATAATCCGAGTAGAGCATTGAAATAATTACTTATACGTTTTATGCTTTTTAAATTTAGAAAATTAACGACAAATAAAATTGTAAAAACTTGGTTGAAGACGAACGCTATTGGCATTGCAAATTGATTAAAATCAGGAAAACGTGGCCATAAAAATTGAAAGCCAGAGCCTTCGTAGGTCATGTGGAATATGGCAAACGTAAAAATAAAACCGCTATAAAACAAGTAAGTAATCGATCGAGTCATGGAGTACACAAAAAAATTGTACAGCATCATGGCAAGCATTAATGTGAGATAACCCCCACGGAAAAAATCATTAATAGATAGGTAATCATCGAGTGTTTGTTTATCAGTAAGGGAAATGGGAAGTTGATAAGAACCTTCAGTAATAACTTCTAGATAAACATAATTCATACCGGGTTCGAACGATACTGGAATTACATAATTAGGGTTGAAGCGTACTCTCTTGTGAAAAGGTAATCGATCACCCCAGTGTGAAATTGCGCACTGTTGTTCTCTATTTGTAATGATCTCACTGTTACAGACATAAACATTAATGTAATCAAGTGGGGGGTAGGTAATACGAAGAAACCAATCTAAATGTGTTTGCTGATTATTGATAGCTGTTTTAAACCAATAAGGGGAAGTGCTAAACCCTAAGTTGATTTTATCTGTCGCTGCGGCTTGCCATGTTGTTTGCTTACTAACCTGTTCTAACGGCATGCGATCTAAGCTTTCTTGCCAATATTCAATTGTTTGGCCCAGTTCATGGTTACCAGGTTCATTTAAGGTGAAGCTCGAAGCATGAAGGTCTGGTATTGAAAAAAGAAGCAGTAGTGCTAATGTGTTGAATAGGCGACCTAGCATGGCAATCCTTTGCGTATATATAATTACCGTTAACTGTAACAGCATGAATGGCATTTCTCCATGGAATTTGACCTTTCATGCCCTTCAAATGTCCACGGTTAAACGCTATTTATGGGCCTCTGTTGATACCGTTATCCCTGAAAATGCTCAATCACTTTAAAGCAATACTAGCCTTGGGCTTCCGCATTGATTAATCTAGGTGATTCGAATTTAACTGGCATTATTATTTGTATGTTTTTTGAACAGGAAAGGGGGCAGTTTTTCCGCCCTTTAACGAGTAAATACCGCGCTCAGGTCTTGGAATGCCTAAAAGAACTGTATCAACGCTTATACAGCAGTAGTAGTGCTGACTACGGTCAGGCTTTGCAGCGGGATATCGTCATTGAAATTTTTCAAGAAGCTTTAGTTCGAGCTCCTATTTTAGCGGATGGAGATGATGCCGATGACTTAATTAAGGTATCTGTTAAAGACGGGCAGAAAGACAGCGCTAAAGATAGTCGATTTCGTAATAGCCGGGAACAAGCCGGTTGGGTGTTGAATCAACTCATTGAGTTTGGTTGGATGGAAAAACAGGTTGATGAAGCGACCTTGCAAAGCACTTTTGCTTTTAGCCGTTATGGCCGTCAATTTGTAGACCCGTTTATTTCAGAAAGTCGTGCTTCAGCACGTACCCGTCATCGAAATACCCGAAATACTCGAAATTCTTTGGAAGCTTTTTTGGAACGCGGAGAAGTCTACGATTTGCTGGATGCTTTTGAATACTCCGAGCGAATTATCAGTGATTTTACCGATGTTATTTCCGAGCTAGAAGAGCGCAAGCGAGACTTGGTGCGTGAGATGGAAGATCAAATGCTGGTACAGCGCGCCAGTGAAGAATTTTTCGACTTTATGGAGAAGCGCTTTCAGCCTGATTTAGCGGTACGACTGTCAGCGGATAACGTTGAAAAACATCGTGATCGAATCAATGAATTATTGGACCAAGTCCGTAATAAGAATAAAGCGTACAAAGCGAAAGCCGAAGCCCGTTTGCGTGATTTATTACCCGAACTCATACAGCCAGGCGCTTCCGTTTTATGGACCATACTGGATGGAATAGAACAGCGCATTCGTAATGCCAGTGAAGTCATGCTGCCTGCTCTGCGTAAAGCATTACAAGGTTTTACTAAGCGCGCGGATATTATTATTCGCCAAATGAGTTATCTCGCATCACAGCAGCATAATGACGTACTCAGTGTATGCAAACGACTGGCTGAATTAGACCCCAAAGATCAGAATAAGCAGCTAATGGCCGCAGGTCGGTTAATGAGTGTTCCCGAGGTAGCCTTAGTTGATCCTGCCCAAGTACGCCTAGCCCCTCCGCGTAAGCGTCGTATTATTGAAGCTGATCTGGATGAAGGTAACGAAGCCTTTGACATGGATGCACGTAAAGATATTTATGTGCAGCAAGTACTTGATCAGGCCTTTTTCATTAATAACAATGCTTTGCGCAGCTATATGCAGAAACACTTGTTGGCAGGAAAAGTTATTTCAACTAAAGACCTACCCATCGAGAGCGCAAAAGACTTCTTAGCAGTTGCCAATGCGATTGGCTTAGCATCAACGAGCAGTTTGTCATCAGATTTTGAATTTGTTATGACGTATAAAAATACCGAGCGAGATGATGTAGAAAGTGTTGCGAACGGACCACACTACTTCAGCCAAAAAGACCACTTTACCGTGGAACTTATTAACAGCGACCCTAGTAAGCAAGCTGGCGCTCAATAGTAGAGAGAAGAAAAATGTTGCATTTTATTGAGCAAAAATTAGAGAAACAAGGGCTAGACCGTCGTGAGCTGTCTGAATTATTAATTCGATTATTGGATTATGGGGTGATCTGCCGTGACGAGAGTCAGGTTGAGCAGCAGCTGTATGATCGTTATTTACGCTTAGAAGAAATAATTGCCGATTATCTTGAATTAATTGGAGTACGAGTTCAGCACGATAAACGTTTTCAGTTTATTCGACTATACCCACCCGGCGCACAAATTCCTGGCGTTCAGGATGAGCCGAATGCAATTCAAAGCCCAGGCTTGCGCATGCGTTTAAATCAAAATGAAGTTGCCTTGATTTTGGTATTGCGCGCGCAATACGACAAAGCCTTGCGTGAAGGTCAGGTGGATGAGCAAGGCTGTGTGATGGTCTCACTTGAATCACTCAGTATTGCGATTAAAAATTTATTAAAACGTACTCTGCCAGACAATATGACCGAGCGTAAACAACTTTTTCGACGCTTAAAACAATTACGTTTGATCCAGATAGCGAACGAAGATCGCTTAGATGATGGCGATATGTGGATGCGTATTCGTCCGATGATTATGAGTTACGTAAGCGAACAAGTATTGGCCGACTTAATTGAAAATGAGCAAGCCTCGGTTGATATGGCTGATGAAGAAAGTGCTGAGGCAGAAAGCTCGGATGAAGCAAGTACGGATGACGAAACGACTGAGATAAAAAGCTCTGATGATGAAAGCTCCCATGCAGAAAACTCAGAGATAGAAGACTCAGAGATAGAAGACTCAGAGATAGAAAATGTAGACATAACAGAAGAAGCACAAGCTGAAGATAAAGAAGTCGCTGAAAAAGCGGTGGCTGATAATCAGACTAAAGCAGAGCCGAAAAGTAAGACAACCAGCTTGTTTGCGGAATAAGGAATAACGTGTGTTTTTAAAGAAATTTGTATACGTAAACTGGGGTAATATCCCAGCGCTAGAATTTGATTTTGGTCCGAT